>OLGZ01000065.1_pt1 | contig 101971 bp, 94 predicted proteins | sample 1605981 | NCBI WGS metagenome assembly OLGZ01 (sample SAMN03283291) | human gut metagenome | biome: human-associated habitat; material: feces | host: Homo sapiens | place: Peru | collected 2012
CCGCCCCTTGTCCATGGCATGATTGGTCGCATGACAAATGATATCAAATCCGGCATCTACCAAAGAATCGCACAAGCTGAAATCCGCATTGAAACTTGGATATCCTGTAATGCCAAGATCTGCTCCGCCGATGATCACCTCCTGATTCACCAGGGCAAGATCTGCTGCTGCAATCTCCTCTTTTGTATGAGAAAACAGAGAATCATAGTCGTAACTTCCATCCGGCTGCTGGCAGCTTTCCTCCACCGGAGTGTGAAGCAGTATATCCCCCACCATGATGATCTTGTACTCCGGCGCTTCTTCCGGTGATTGGTCGGTAGATGGCTGGATTGCATCCTGCGTTTCTGTTTCCATTACTTCTGTTTCTATTACTTCGGTTTCTATTGCAATAGTTCCTGTGGTACTGGCAATATTTTCATCTGTTACTGTATTGTCCTCAGACATCATCTCATTCTTCGCACAGCCGATCAATAAAAAAATGTTCCATATACAAATATAAAACATTATTGTTTTTCTTAAAGTCAAAAATCTTCTATCTGCCATTTTCTGCCATTTCTCTATCTTTTCACTGATTTTTCTGTATTTTATTCACTTCTTATATGTCCCATTATAACATACATATTTCTTTTATCAAAAATAGCATTTCAAAATATTATCAGCAAATATTATCAGAGGCTGTTTGATTATACAGGATTGATTCACATCCTTTTTCGGACATCATTTATGTCCTAAATATTTGACTGATGAGATTTTCCACACTCATTGTATTTAGACTGTATTTTTCTGATTCAAATGTATATATAATGTCTCTACCTTGTATAAACCCATTCTTGGAGTAAATTTGGAATTGCCGGTGCCACTAAAATATATTCCAACCATTTATATCACAAACTTTCCATTTTATATCGTAGTTTTCTTCTATATTTCATACTTTCTAACTATAACATCTACAAAAAACGACTACAACTAACAAAAAACAGCCTCGTCACACTGTAACGAAGCTGTTCTCTTCATCCTTTACTCAACCATCTGCAAATAAATCCACATTGCGGGTTGATTTTCTTTTATCCATTCCATATCATGTTGCTCTAATACTTCTACAGCACCCTTTGCCCATTCATCGAAGTACTCTTGTCCAGTTTCTGCATATAATCGAAGCTTTGCTTCTGGGGCCAAATCATCTAAAAGTATCTTCATCAATTGACCACGCAATCCCTTCTGTTCTCCTTCCATAAATTTATGAAAGATATAGTTTAAACTGTATTGTCCATAATACATAAGTTCTCTGTATTCCAAAGAATGTGCATCAATATAATCTGCCGGATTCGATGCGGTTGCCGGAGATGCTTCCATTTTGTCAAATAATTCTTCTATAACGGCTTCCGTATCTACCTGATAATACTGAACCGCTCTACTATAACACTCTTGTATTTGAGCCACCACATATTTCTGCGTATCCAGAGCATCTTCTTCAATTTCATCCGGAAATTTGTCCCTAATATCCGATACATAATAACTTCCATCTCTGGGAACCCAAAAATCAGTCACCGTATATGTATTATCTGCCACTTCAAAAGTGATGACCACCGGCATATGGCTTCCACCGACTTGATTTAACTTACCTTCCGAATAAGAAAATGACTGTTCCAATGCCATTCCGTATACCATTATTAACTCTTTCGAAATATTCCCATCAGCAATAGGCACTCCGCATAATTCCTCACTATGGAACTCCACAAAGCTGGCACAATGATAGGCACCATCCGGATAATCGGATGCAGTATGTTCAATAATAGCGTTTAATATGGCTGTATCCAAGGAATCCGTCTTGTCCACCATATTATCTATTTCCATTGTTCCCGGTACCTCAATTGCCAGTGCACTTTCGCTAGTCTGAAAATCTATCTTCATTGCGTAAAATCCGGATTTTCCATAGACATAAATGAAATATATTGCCTCATCACGATGATCGCCCCGGACAGCAACCTCCAACTCAAACTTTCCCTGTGCATTACGTTCCAGCTCATAAGTTTCTTTTTCTACAATAACTCCGTCCGATGTGTACTTATGATACTCCTCATTAACGGCCAAAACATTTGTATCTGTACCACCATCCACGGTAAATACCAGCTTTCCGGAATGATTTATCGGATTTGGATATAATTCATCATATTTCACTTCGTCACTATTTAGATAATATGTCGGCTCAATGTACGCATTGCAGTCCTCACTAATGGCATTGCAACTTAGGATGTCTGTACGTTCCAAACGAAACAACCATCGGATATAAGAACCTTCCTCCAACACTTCCGTACTATTATCTGCGTCATACCCATAAGTCAGATATACACTTCCGTCTTTTGTCTGAAGGAAATAGTAAAACACATTATTCTCCACATCTATCCGCCACGCCTTATTTATTGTATTTCTAAATTTTGACCATGAATCATTTGAAATAGTAAAGCCGGACATATCGAAATAGTTATCAAAGTTTTCTGTTGTAATCTTTACTTCCTCAATTTTCCCGCTCTGCTGTACCCACTCCGTTGTGCCCTTATCATCCAATACATCACCTGACATGAGCATAGTATAATCCGATGTAAATTGATATCTGGGTGCCGTTTCAAGTGTATAGGCGAACGCATAATGGGATGCATCATTCATAATTTCTGCCACCCTGTAGCTATGACCAAAAGGTTCCGGTGCATACAAATTTTCTTCCTTTGGATTGGATATGCATATCACAATTCCAACAATGCATATCAAAATTGCCCCTATGGTAACCCAGAAAGTAGGTTTCTTCCACGCTGCCAGGTTTTTGATGCGTCCTTTGGTGTCCACCTCACCAAATGCAAGTGGCATTCCAAACATAATAGCATTATCTGTTGCTAAATTCAGTAAAGAAGCAGAATAATCTGCTCGTACATCTTCCCCAAGTTTTTTGACAACCGCCTCATCACAACTCATTTCCATGTCCTTGCTAAATAATAGAAAGGCTAGCCAAACCAATGGATTAAACCAGTGTAGGCAAAGGGCTACATAGGCAAGCAATTTAAAAATATGGTCCCCTCTGCGAATATGATATTGCTCATGTTTTAGAATATACTCCTGTTCCTGTTCGCTTAATGAAGATAACAAATAAATATGCGGTCTGAATATGCCAAGAACAAAAGGAGTGGTAATGTAATCCGCAACATAAATATTATCCTTTACCCGTACAGCTCCAACCAGACTCTTTTTTAACTTAGCATAAGAAATCATACTAACGCCTATCACGACCACAATTCCGGCCAGCCATATATAGGTTGCAATACTGACGGGTGCCTCCAAAGGGTCTGCCACAAGTTGTTCCTCTCCTTGCGGCAACACATTATTTATCATATTATCCAATACTGGAACGGGTAATGTCACTTCAGGCTTCCCTGTATGAACAATATTAGTCGGAATATATGTAATCTGACTCACACTATCAGTTGTTTCCACAATTGGGGTATCAAATAACCTCAATACCGACAATGGTGTATTTATGGTGATAGGGCAAAGCAAACGAAACAATACTACCGACCATAACATATAGGAATATACCTTGGGCGCCCGTTTCAACAACAATCTAAGTATAATCACCGTAACAATGATAACGCTTGCTGTAAGACTCATATTCAAAATCTTCGGTAATAATTCATACCAATCCATCCACTCACCTCCTCATACTATCTATCACCTTTTTCAATTCTTCCACTTCCTTATCCGATAACTTCTTTCTGGAACCGAATGCAGTCAAAAAAGCCGGTAACGAACCTTCAAAAGTATCATTAACAAACTTTTCACTTTGGAGAGCATAAAACTCTTCTCTACTGATTAAGGAAGTAATAATTCGATCTTTGTTTTGAAAAATTCCTCTCTCACATAGCCTTTTTAAAATGGTTAAAGTAGTCGTCCGCTTCCAATTCAATTCAGCTTCCGCGAGTTTCTCCAATTCTACTGGTCGCAATGGTTCATTATTCCATATGATATCTGCAAACTTGGACTCTACTGCTCCTAATCTTATTTCACTCATATGATCACCCCTTTTGTCTACTATGTGTAGTCTTTTATTTATAGTCTACTATCAGTAGTCATTTTTGTCAACCAATTTTTACTTGTAGATACAACCACTTTATATGTAACATTCTATATGCGTGTTTCCTCGATGAATGCGGCATTCGCCGCATTCTCATAAGCATAAAAAAGCCCAGAAGCAAGCAAGCTTGCTCTGGACTATTTTACACTTATTTAATGCTTCTCATTGCTAACGCACAATTACTCAATGATTGTAGCAACACGACCGGAACCAACGGTTCTACCACCTTCACGGATTCATTGGAAATAATCTGTGGCGGAAAATGGCATGTTTTCGGGGTTCTTTGGTGTTGATTTTTTCAAAAGATACGGATTTTCTCTGTGTTTTCAAAAATATTGTAGCCAATTTGCAGCCACGGTATGTTTGTGTTTAAACTTCGGTCAAAACTTCAGTCATTTTTTTGACCGAAGTTTTCAATTTCATGTTACTTAACGATTATTAAAACTGTTTTTTACCATATGAAATATAGTTTTATCAGTGGTTCTGCTCAATTTGAATTGTTCTACCCCACCGTCTGGCTTGCCTATGTGTATCAAACCTACTTGTTACTGTTTTATTCGCTTATCCAATATGTCATTGACATTATTCCGTTTTTCTTCTTTGAAGAACTCTACAATCATTTCATTCCACACATCTGCAAATATTCAAACTGTTCTAAATCATACCATATCCCTTCATCAGAATTTCCTGATAAAAAAATCATACCCATTTTCTTTATTTGTAAACAGGGTTTTAATTCTTTCCAAAATAATTCATCCAATCCAACAATCTGATAACTTTCTAGTTCTGGATTTTTTTCAACCATTTGCTTTCTATAACTCACAGCACTTTCTTTATCATAAAAGTATATCACACCTGACTTCTTCTGACTCAATTTTGAATTATCACTATTCTCCCCTTCACATTTAACATTTCCATTGTTCTCCCCATTCTCAAATTCCATTAAAATCCAAAATGGCATAGCCTTTGTTTGTAATGTCGGAAGCACCGAATTTATATGAAAATAATTTTTGCCGACAATTCTGAATATGTTGTCCCCAATATCAAATTTTGCCTGGTTAAATATCCTAGCACATGGATTTTCATTATGTATAATATTTCCTTTACTCCCCGTCACAAATGATATTGTCTCTTTAAGCGCTTTAAAAATTTCTCCCCAATCATTAAACACAGAAAAAATATTATAAAATCCCATTCCATTACCAGTATACTTAACTTCTTGCTCAATTCCCAATTCTTTGAAAATATTATTAGCTATTATACTTAACGTTGGAAACATATAAATTACTTTATCATAACTTCTCTTGCGAAAATATATAACTGTAAAGAAATTACTCGATCCTTCAGCATTAATGTTCCCTATATATACTTCTTCATACTCTCTGAAATTATAAAGCCACTTTTTAAATTCTCTCGCATTATTAATCAAAACAAAAACAACTTTATCCTGAAATTCTCTACGTTTAGTCCTATTTTTTGCGAAAGAAAAATCTTCATATGGAATAATAACATATTTCTTTACCCCTAATATTTGATTTATCTTCTTATTGTTTACTTCTACAATTTCATACAAATTCTTCCCAGCAAAATGTTGTATTAAACAAGTATCCGTAACTCCCTCTCCAGATTGTACATCATGAATAACGCAGACTGCGTCACAGTTGGAATCAAATTGTTTTCCTCTTTTAATTTTCAATTCAGAAAATTCAAATGTACTTATATTCTCCAAAAGCAATTCTGTCAAATTGGCATTTATAAAATTCTTACTATACTCAAACGCTTGCTCCAATTTATCTCCTAAATATCTAAAACGGTTATGTGCTATTTCAACAATTTCATTCTGTTCTATCTGTTTTGAATCCTCAATGCACTTCTGGTTCTGAAAAGCATAATCCATTCTACTAGTAATCATTTTATCTAGATAAAATGAACTTTTATGCTTAACATAATCATTTAAATCCAGCCAGAAACTATCCGCATGTATATTCAAATTTAAAATCGAATTACAAATACAATTTATTTGTTTTCTGCGAACTTCTATTGTTTCTTCTTTATTATTCCAGACTTTTTCAGAAATTTTTAGATATTGTTTATATTCATCTGTTTTGCGAATATATACTTCTTGTCTAGTCTCTATTCCATAGTTTTCTTCAATCCATAACAATTCTAAACTATTAGCATAGACTTCTTGAATTGCTCTAGTCGCATCATATAATCCATCTCTTATTCTAATTAAATCATATTTATACTCCCAGTCATCCTGCGACAATCCGATTTCAAGTTCAATCATGTGCATTAGCAGTCCAATATTAGACGATAATGCTAAATTGGCATGATACAATTCATGCATACAGGAAGCAGTTTCCAATCCATACTCCATATTTTCTCCAGGTGCTAAATAAATATGGCCACCCATATTGTATGTAAATTTTCCTAATGTAATATCCTTAAGCATATTTTCCCTCCTGTATGCATAATCGCTACTATAAATTCTTCTTTAACTCTGCATAAAACTTCTGTGTTTCTGACATTCCACCATCTGTTCTTTGATAGTATCCTTGACTTAATGACTTCTCAAGCAACACCTGTCTAGCAACCTTATTTCTTACCTCAACATATTTTAAAACATCTTGCTGATTCTTAAGACGCGGCCAATACTCCAAATACTCCGGAAGGATCTCATAACTAATTAAATAATTTGCTATAGGCATATCTTTTTCGGTTGCCATACCAATTTCAAACGGCACCCACCATGACTTCTTTGTATTATTCGAGAGAATAACAATTACATCTGTACATTCGCGCAACTTCTCACGAATATGTTTCGTTAATTTTTCTCCATCATCTGCTATAGTATTATCCAGTACATCCAAATAAGCATCTACACCTGCATTAGTCAGCGTATTTTGAACCGTTAATGCTGTTACTTCATCTTCCTTTTTATGAGATATAAATATTTTCATACTTATCGCGCTCCTCCAACTAATATTTTTAAGTTATTCCAAGTCCAATCATAAATTTTATCATCGCTTTTAGCCGTTGTCGGCTTAACACATCTTCCACTTGCTCTACCATTAAGCAGAAAATAATCCACCCCTTCTTCTCGCGCAATTTTCAATTCAGCTGAAACACCTGTTGCAGTATTTGTCTCATGCCCGCAAATAACAATGACGACATCACATCCCTTTATTCTTCTCCTTGCATTATTTTTCCAATTGTTTGATATTGTCTCTTTTATAGACATATCCGTAATTTCAAACGGTGAATCTACATTTCTAGCCTGTCCAACAAGCAATGCCTTTAAATCAGAATCATGATCATAATCAAAACTTATAAAAACTCTTTTTTTCATAATAATATCCTCCTTTAAATTCGCTTTTCTGATAATAATTTCCAGTAGTACTGTCCTAATGTAGTCAGTTTACATCCTTTTGAATTCATTGCCGCAAAATACATGTGTTCCTCTCCAACTGGTTCAATCAATCCCACACTTTCTAACTTTTGTAGTTTTTTAAATATTTGCACATTTTCTTCCTTCGCACAAGGTTCTATAACCTTATGTTGCACATCACTTGTATTAGTGAATTCAAATGATGGATCTAACTTCATCTCAACACAAGGTGATGCAAAGCATTCTGACAGCACTCTTAATTCATCCAAACTAATTCTCGGCACAACGCTTCTAATTGACACAAATTTTTGAATATTGGTCTTAAATAGAGGTCTCTGTTCCCATGCTCCTAATGCCTGATCGATAAATGCGTAAATACTTCCCGGCGTAATATCTCCTTGAATATTTGCAGCACCACCATCTAAAGCTTCTATAAGAAGGCTAGTAAACACTCCTCTTCCTCCTATCTCCATAGAACTTTCATCATCTCGACTCGAAGTCAAAATAGTCACACCATTCCCAACAATACTCTCCCCAATATTCCCAAATGTCATATTCCCCATTGCGCCGGCATGGCAACAATCTAAAATAATTACTTTATTCTCCGCTTTTGATTCATTAGCATATCTTAAAATGTCACACATAGATACTCCCATATCATGAGGGCCAAAATCAGGTGTCACAATATATCCACCCAATTCATCTATGTAACCATGTCCTGAAAAGTAGAATAATGCAACTTCTGGATTACCTCTAAATAATGAATCAATAAGCCCTAACAACTCCCCTTTCCGTTCAACATTCTCTTTCAAATTAACATCAAAATTTTTCTTTCCGTCCTCATGGTTGCTTAAGATTTCTGCCACACTTCGAGCATCATTAATACAACCAAACAACGGACAATTTGGATAATCATTTATTCCTACAATTAATGCTTTTCTCATATTATTACCTCTCTATATTATTTTTCTTAACTCCATCCACCTTTTAGCAAATGTACGATGTTCCATCATTCCTATTTACTATCTGATAATTTTCGTAGTTTCTATTTCCGTATTTATCTGAGTAACAGCCTGTTCTAATGGAATATACCTGCCTGTTTCTACATTAATAAACTCTGTATTTAATCCAGATTTGGATTCTTTTGATACTTTTAATTGTATCCTTTTTCCTCCTTACAGGTACACTTAATAAAGCAGTCAAACATTTAATACTGCCAACTAATTTATATAAACAAACAATGACCTAATCTGGAGTTATTTGTAAGACGAACAACAGTTTTGGGGTTGATTTATCGAATGATAAATGATAAATTAGACTTGTTTGAATACTCTAATGGTCATTTATGGTCATTAACAACTAGTCGAAGTTGCCGCTTCGGCTTTTTTGTTGCCACATTCTTTTTATAACCCGGATTTTATCACCTTCTTTCTCTATAATTGCCTAAATTAGCCTTTTTGCTGTGCTAACTCTTGTATTTTTTCAACTATCTTTTCAACATCTTCGATATAGACCTCTACCATTTTCTTTGAAATATTCTCTCTTTGTGCATCAGAATGTCTTCTTCCAGCTTGATGAGCTATCACATTTCGACAATCATACAATTCTTGCAATCTGTATTTTAACTTATCCTTGGTTTTAACCGAAGAATCTCTTTCATAGAAAACTGCATCCGCAACCTTTTGGATTTTTAATCCCAATAGATTCATTTGATCTTTTACGGATTCATATGAAACAAGGGTTTTGTCTTTATAAAATTCATTTACAAATTCTAAAAACCACCCTGTATCTTCCCTCGCATTAAGTGCTTTATCTACTATATCCATTTTTATCGAGAGATTACTATATTTTTCAGTTTTCTCCCAATTCCCGATAAACCATATTTGTTCAACTCATGCATATAAAAATCAAAGGCACTTTCTAAAAAGACAATCTGAGAGCGCCATATATTCTTTGCTTCTTCTTCTCTATCTTCCTGTAAAAGATTATCAGCAATGTGAAATTGTGCTCGTATATATCGAATATTTTCTTTAAAATGATTTTCTATATCACTTAATTGAAATTTAACAATTGCCGGGATTACCTTTTCTCTAGTACCTTCTCTTCTCGGAATTAATTCAAGATTTCTTTCTTCCATATAGCCACCTCTTTATTACTCTTTTGTAGCATCGTCAAAAGAAAAATTTTTATTAAGCAAAGGAATAGCCCCGTATTTTCCAGAAATATATCCCTTTTCAAGATTTTCTGTTTTTCTTACATTTTTAATTTCAAGAAGTGAATACAAATCTGTTGCCCGCTCTTTATCCAACTGTGTAAACCATACCTGATCTCTTCGAAATAAACTGGAATCTAACAAACTTGTGTCATGCGTTGAGAAAATGAGTTGTGCAAACTTATCTTTTCTTGCACTATAAAAAAGTTTTACAATTTGATAAACTATTGTTTCATGTAATCCTGTCTCCATTTCATCACATACCAATATTTTCTCATTATCTATAATATCAATAATAGGGCAAATAAGCTCAAATAGTTTCTTAATTCCTGTAGATTCCTCTGACATTAAATCTGTTTCAAACTTATCGTATATTAATTTAGCCTCTATCATATTTGCCTCTTGTGATGATATAAACGCTTTCAATGTATCTGGCATATCACTTGGTAAATCTTTTTCATTTAACCTTGTCTTCTCAATCTTTACTCTAATGTCTTTTACTTCGGTTCCTAAAGCATCTAAAATTCTTAAAAAAGTTTCCTTAACCTCGGAATTCTGTTGCATCAAATTGATAGAGTATTCTGTCCAATTGTTAGCATGAGGATTATATACAACAATATCTTTCTTAAAAAACAAAAACGCATCTTCTATTTCCTTTATGTTTGTGTAATTTGCAGCACATGATAAAAACAATCTGTTCTTCTTTAATATACCAATGCTCACATCAAATGCATTTTTATATTTATCTCCTGGCTTAATTTCTTCATTTTCTCTTTCAAAAATCTTAACCTGACGTCCGTTAGGGAAATAATATAAGTATTCGCTACTAACAACATTTCTTACTATAGCAAATCCATATGCATATCGCACACCATTTTTCACAAACTGAATGTCATACTCACTTGGGGTATCCTTAGATGCTAATTTATGAGCAGCCTGAAAAATCTCTTGTCCTGGTTGATGATTAATACTTTCACTTACTAAACGGCACATAAATCCTAATGCATTTATAAAATTACTTTTTCCCGAACCATTTGCTCCATAAATTACAGCAGAGCGAAGTACTCTCATATTTCCAAAAGTTTTTAATGTTTCTTCAAAAGTATTGTCACTACTTGCAATTGCTGAAAAAGTAACTTTTTCTTTTATCGATTTATGATTTGAGCATGAAAATTGTAATATCATTTGTGACACCTCTCTACTATTTGATATATTCATGCTACCCTCCTTGCATTGTTTTGTCAAGTCAATTTGTAATTTTTATGCAAATATCAAGTTAAAAACATTTCATTCTACTGTTTAACATATGCAAATCGCATTAAAATATACCTTTTTATCCGCACTCGCATAACCACACTAATACGAACACGTATTATACAAATATCTTATAGGGTTTAATGACAAAAATAAGCAGCAATCTGTATTTTTACAGATTACTGCCTAAATTTTTGCTGAAACGATAGCCTACACCCCAAACCGTCTATATATAAACAGGCTTGCTGGGATTATCCTCTATCTTTTCCCGTATGTTGCGGATATGGCTCATCACAATGTTGTAATCCCCGGAATAAGGCTCTTTCCATACAATATCATAAATCTGTTCTTTACTGAACACTTTGTCTGGATTTTGAGCCAGTAAATATAAAATTTCAAATTCTGTAAAAGTCAACTTTATCTGCCTGTTATTCCGGGTTACTTCTCTTTTATCTGGAGAAATTGACATATCATCAAAGTATAATTCTGATAACAGCTTTGTTTCCTCTATTTTATAAGTTCTCCTTCAACCTCCAAAGCTGATAACACAGAATTTATCATTTCATCTTCATCATCGCCAAAAGATAATAATAATAATAATATCTTTCCTATGCTACCACCTCCTAAAGTTTACTCAATCATAACTATCGACTTTACAATATCAGTTCTTGCAATAGAGCGCAGAGGGATAGCAGTTGCAATCAAACAAGCAATGACAGAAACCGCAGCCGCTTCCAAAATGGAAATAATCGGTACTGTTCCAAATTGCAGAGTATTATTAACCGCTGCTTCAATAAAGGCAGCACAGATATAACCTAACAAACCTCCAAAGACGGATGCAATCAGTCCGTAATATGCACCCTCCCACAAAAAAGTCTTGTAAAGGCTTGTCTTGCTCATACCAATGGCTCGCTGCATACCGATTTCAGAAACGCGGGTGTGAATATTTGTATAAACCGTGTTGATGATATTCAGCACACCGATAAATCCAATGAACAAAATCAGTCCCCAACAAAGCATATTGATCTGTGCAAAACTTTCTGCAAGTTCTGCATCCGATTGCAGATAGGATAGCCAATGGCTGCCTGTGTTCCGGCTGCACCATTCGTCTAACCATGTTTCAAACTGTTCTGTATCTGCGTCTCCGGTTAAAGCAGGGTATACTTCCGCATATTCCTCCTGTCCCGTGATAGTGGTATAGGCAGCGTCACATACGATAATCTGTACGCCGTTTACAAAGCCCTCGTTGTTGATCGTAACCGGCTCGTCTACAATTCCGGCGACACGCAAGGTCTGATTTCCGACTTGTATTTCGTCATTTACAGACAATTCCGTATTCTCTATTTCCTGTCCTGCGACAGAGAAAGGAATAGGATTTTTCACAAGGCAAGCTGTTCCATTCAGCAAATCCGCTTTATCATTCTCGCTCAATGTGGAAATGGCAGAGGTCAAGCGTTCATCATCAAATGCGGCGATATGCAGGGCTTCCCAAGTCTGCAGAGGAATATCCGTATCTACGGGCATTGTCCCGCTTTCGTCAAACTGATAAACGATCAACATTGTTGTGGAAAGGCTGTCTACCATTTTATTCTCGCGCAACTCATTTACAGAAGCAGCGGCAATACCCATTGTTTCATTCGTAACGGAATAATCACCCAAGTGACTATCCTTTAGCGCCGCACTTGCATCCAAAAGTCCGCTGAATGATTGCAGGGCAACAAATACCGTAATACTCATTACCATAGACAAAATTGTAATAGCGGTGCGTCCCCGATTTCTTTTTAAGTTCAGCCGGGCGTAAAATGCTTCAAAATTTCTTATTTTTTTTGCTTTGCGGTGGCGGCGTTTTACTTTTGCAGACTGACCTGACATAGCCACCGTAGGAGAAACGCAGAAAGCGTAGCGGGCTGCGGGAAATGATGCAATACCCGCAAAAATCAGCGTGATACCTACGCTTGCTACCAAAGGCAGAATTTTACTGCTACTATTTGCGTGAATGGTTGCGGTCAATTCCTGTGTCGTGCTTGCCATAAACAAATCGGGGTTTAGGAAACTCATGGCTGCGGTTAATATGCCCTGTGAAGATAGAAGTCCCAAAATAACACCCACCGGAATACCAATGCCACAGAGTAAAAGGAGTTGCATCGTTACCAATCTATAAAGCTGTTTCTTCTCGCCGCCAATGGCACGGAGCGTTCCATATTCGCGGACGCGCTTTGATACTGCGATTTTCAGAATGTTATAAATGACAAGCCCTGCCGCAAGCAGAACAAGGATACCCACCATAACACAAGCAACCGTCATAAAGGAAAATCCTGTACTTTCGGCATCTGTTGTTCCTGCTTTTTCGTAAGCAATACCAAGCGTTTCCAACAAAATACTGTTGTACTGTATATTTGCTTCGTCAATAGACAGTTCTTCCTGAAACTCATTTACAATGGATTGAAATTGCTCCGTGCTTTTCGTTTTGAAGTCCGTAGAATAAAGCAAATATCTTTCAGGCAATAAGGCGCCCGCTGTCCCCTCGCCAACAACGCCCTCAACAATGCCGCTACTGTAACCAAGATAGCTGTTTTCCAAGATACCGCAAAGTGTAAAATCGGCAGTGTACTCATACGCAGCTGACCTGTCATTTCTCAAAGAAACTTCAAATGGAATACTGATTGTATCGCCAACTTTACCGTCAAACTCCAAATATTGCAGCGCATTTTCCGGCAAAGCAATCTCATTTTCTCTTTCCGGCAAATGTCCTTCTTTTACCGTACTGATCAACGGATAAGCGTTCAATGCTTCCCCGCAATACTCACGGAGATAGAGCGTTAATCCACTGTTCTTCAAATCCGTATAGCCAACATTGATAAGGCTGCCCACGTTGGCAAGCCTGCTATCTTCTGAAAGTGTCTGTGCCTGTTTCTGTGATAATTGATGAAAGGTCACATAGCGATCACCGTTCAGGCTTGCCGCCTGGCTTACACGCATAGACTGCAAAATACCGATAGACTGGTCAACTACCGTAGTCATAACAGTAGATAAAATAACGGCAATCAAAATCAGTATGGAAGTGACTCTTTGAGCTTTCAGCTCTTTCCATGCAAGGGATAAATAGGATTTCATTTTACAGCCACCTCCGTAAGTTCTCCGTCTATAATAGAAAACTGACGGTCTGCCATTTTTGCAATACGGCTGTCATGCGTGATAATGACAAGTGTTTTTCCTAACTTTTCCCGAATATCGCAAAGCATTTTCATTACCTCGCCACCGCTTTTGCTGTCAAGGTTTCCAGTTGGTTCGTCTGCAAAAATAATATCGGGCTGTGCAATCAAAGCACGGGCAATCGCTACACGCTGTTGCTGACCGCCGGATAATTCATGCGGCAGATGTGATAAGCGTTCTTCCAAGCCCAAAAGTTCCGTAAGCTGCTTCAAATATTTTTCGTCGGGCTGCTTTTTATCCAGCAGCAGGGGCATGATAATGTTTTCCCTTGCTGTGAGAACGGGCAAAAGGTTGAATTGCTGAAAGATAAATCCTATCTTCTGACGGCGAAATGCGGAAAGCTGTTTATCACTGCCGTTGTGAATATCGGTATTGCCATAATAGACAGATCCGGAAGTCGTTTTATCCAATCCGCTAACGATATGAAGCAGCGTACTCTTTCCGCTACCGGACGGTCCGATAATAGAAATGAAGTCGCCCGAATGAATCGTCATGCTGGCGTGGTTGAGCGCGGTTACCTGACTTTCACCGGCACCGTAGATTTTTGAAATATCCTTTACTTGAATGTCCATAAAAAACTCTCCTTATCTCGTGACAAATCACGTATGATAGGGAGAGTATATCGGGCAAATCTCAAAAATCCCTCAAAGTTTCAAAAATTAAAAAATGCTGTTGTCTTTGCTCCGTGTTCCATATTTTCAATTGTTAAGCTACCGTCATGCTTTTCACATAGCAACTTGCAGATATAAAGCCCCATTCCAAAATGTTCACTATCGGATATTTCATTGCGAGAAAACGGTGAAATGCCTTTTCTTAATATGGTGGTAGGAAAACCATTGCCATCGTCACAAACGGTTAAAATCATTTGCTTTTCCTGATAGACTATTTTAACGGTAACTTTATTTTCTGCATACCGCAACGCGTTACTGATAAGATTCTCCGCTGTGTTATAAACAAACTGCTTGTCAATATACACTTGCACCGCTGTCCCGGAGTGGGTTATATCAATTTCTTTGCCTGACGCTTCAGCAAGTATGGTAAGGCTGCTTTGTAATTCCGATTGAATATTCTCTTTTTCATAGATATGCCGTTTGCACTCTAATTCCTCTAATTTCTGTGCGCTTGTCATAATCTCAACATAATGCTCAATTCGCCCTGCATATTGACAGATCATTTCGATAGGCTCCTTACCATTATCCACATTAAGATTTCCGTTCTCTATACCCTTTTGGAGTAACTTTGCAGAGCCATTCAATACAGTAACAGGATTTCGCAAATCGTGAGAAAAAGCAGCATTTAGCCGTTTGCGTTCCTCCGCTTGCCGCCATAGCTCCCGATTATTTGAAAGTAAGGTTTTACGCATGCTTTCAAATGCCAAGCAGAGTTCGCCTAATTCGTCTGACGCATAGCCTGTTATTTCAAAATCCAAATCCTGCTTTTGTATGCGTTCCGCACTATCCAGCAGAATAGCAATAGGACGTTTCAGCTTTAACCGATAAAAGATTATATCAGCACAAATAAGTGCCACAATTACCAAAACAATAGGCATGGCTATCTGTAATGAGGAAAGAATACTGTACCCCGGCTCAACTTTGTAAGTATAGTAATAAGTTGTCTGCGTTCCACCCTCGCCCATGATTACTATCGCAGAATTATCCGGAACAATAGCTTCCGAGTTATCAAGGCTGCTTTCTTCGACAGGAACAGTAACATATAAATCGAAGTGGTCTATCAGAGCATTACATAAACTGCTGAACAGAACACTTAATACGATAGCTGCAATTAGGGAAGTTGTAATAATTGCAAAAAAGGATTTTTTCAAACTCAGATTTTTTATCCAATCCATTTATAGCCCACCCCCCAAACAGTTTCTATATAATTGTGAAGTGATAGAGCAGAAAACTTTGCCCGTATCTTTCGTATATGCTCCATGATTGTGTCGCTGTTACCGTCGCCCTCTAATCCCCAAACTGTATCATAAATTCGTTCGCGGTCAAAGACTTGTCCGGCATTGATAGAGAGCAGTTCCACAATATCAAATTCTTTTTTTGACAAAGAAACGAGTGTCCCGCTTATAGAAATTTCCCGTTTCGCATAGTCGATAACCATATCATTAAAAAATCGCAAGGTAGACTGTTCCTGCTTCCTGTTCTCACGGCGCAGATGTGCCGCCACTCTTGCTCCCAGTTCGTCGAGATCAAAAGGCTTTACAATATAATCATCAGCCCCCGCAGAAAATCCTTTGATTTTATCCGCTGTTTCAATGCGGGCAGTTAAAAAGAGAATAGGGCAAGTGATATACTCGCGAATACTCTGACAAACCGTAAGCCCGTCCATATCCGGCATATTTATATCAAGCAGAACAATATCCGGCAAACAGGACATTTTCTTTAAGGCTTCCTGCCCACTATAAGCTGTGATTACTTGATAGCCCGACATTTTAAAGTATTTTTTCATAATGGTAACAACGCCTTTTTCATCATCAACCACCATTATTTTTTCATTCATGTTTACCGCCTCCTTTCGCAAGTGCATATTATCTCATGCAAATCTCAAAAATCTCTCAACTTCTTCAATGTTTACTGCATTTCTTTATAAGCCGACACCTTTTCATTTACCTATATATATTTTAGCTTACTACATCCTAAAAGTAACCAATACATTTAATAAATTTACTCATTATGAATCAACGGCTGCTTTTTCAGCATCGCCTTCTGCGTCCTCCAAACCTCGTCCATAATCGCCTTCACTTCTGCCATATCCTCTTCATAAACATTTCCGGTACTGTTAATTCTCTTCGCAATCTGATTCAGATTTCCGCTGATTTTTCCAAGTGTTTCATTGTATTGTCTTAAATAAGAATAATCCACATCATAAACAAATCCAAAGAGTATCAGTGTTCTAATATAATCCGATGCACTCTTCTGCTTAGACAGTTCAACCTTCCTGTCCAGAATATATTGCTCATTATCACTCAAATAAATTTTCAGTTCTTTTTTCCTCGTTCTATGGGCTCTATCCCTTGCCATATCGCTCCATCCTTTCAAATGATTTTAAGGGTTAGGGAATTCTCCCTCAATAATAAATTTGAGCATTTCTTCTGTAAAAGAAATCGCTCATTTTATCGCCTGTGAGGGAACACAGGCAGTGCTTGCTATTCTACTCAAATCACCAAAAGATAAGGAGCAATTTGCCCAGAGATAAGAACACATCTCTTTGCTCTTTCCGGTTTATTGCTCCCTATCTGCTAATTTCCGCTTTACTTCTGCTATTTTATTTCTAAAACAGATCATCTAGCGCATCCATCACATCAGTGCTAATTTTTGGCAGAAGTTTTTGCATTATACGCCTCCTCTATTCTTTTCAATTTTACTTCCAACTACGATATTATCGGTTTCTGCCAGAAATCCCTGCTCCAAGATTTCTTGCGGCACTTCTGGCATTTTTTCAATCAGCCGATTGCACAGAACAAGGTAATAATACTGCATAATATCCTCATACTCGCTCCATGTCTCATACTGACCTCTTAATTCTCTGATATTTTCCACATGGTATTTCTCCAGCAAATTCTTGCGGTAGTTCACCGCAAGTTCCCGGATCATTACCAATTCACATGCTTCCAATTCAATCGCTTCAAATCGTTCCTTATACATCATATTTTCCATCTCCATATTCGAAATAATTGACTTCAGCACTATAGTAATTATGAATGGTGTTTGGGGCGTTATAGAGTGCTGTCAACAGATATGCTCTAATATTGGCAATATGAGTGGTTGTCTTTTCCATGCTGACAAAAACATAACGGATATGCCCGGACTCTAGTTTTAAGAACTTTCCCTTTACCAACTGATAGGGATAATCCGTTCCACCAATACGAATCTTCTCTCTGTCAACAGCCACCACATCTACAATAATATCCACCAGTTCATCCAAAAGATCATATCTGTATTTCATATCCGCTTTCAAAATATCATAATCAATATTTTCCTTTACAATCTGCGTGTAAGTATCTATCACATCCATCTGTCCTTCTTGTCCCTGATTGATGGATGGATAATCTCCATAGGTAATCTCTTTTGTAATCTTTAATATATTCTTTGTATTTGTCTCCCCTTGTAGCGAGTGACCTGTCACTTCGAAATGTTTGCACTGTGCCTCTGGAATGTTACCCCTCTCACTTTCTATGTGGAGAGCACTCCCTTCCGGCGGTGAGAGTGCCTTTTTCTCAATCTCCTCCGGAAAGGTAACTTCATACAACCGCTTAGGTATCAGTTTTATGAAAAGTACATTATTTAGTGTCTGCCCCCGAACTGAAATCGTTTTGAAAATGCGTTCTATGATTCCCATTTCCTCAAGAGCCTTTACAGCCTCTGTTACCTGCCTTTTTGATAATCCAAAAGTCTCAGCCATCTGTGCATAGCTTCGTTGTAAGTAATCATCTTTGAATTTCTTTTTCATTCCGATTAACTGACCACTTTCCTCATCCCTTTCCTCTTTAGGGCGATACCAGTACACAATATCTGCCAGAATGTGTATGGCGTTATTGTGAGGCGCACCGTTGGGATAGCAAATCGTCTTAAACCATACCATTGGTATGATGTTTCCTGTAAAATTCATTGTTCCTACTTCGTCCACTACAGCATTTCCGGTAGAATATCTGAATGCTTTTTTATATCCCATTGCTTCTCCTTTCCGCTCATTATCTTTTGCCTATATTATTGGAATTTCCATTTGCTCCTGCCATTCTATCAAGCATATCTGCTACTTTCTCCTGCTCCGATGGATACAAGTGCCCGTATGTATTTAAGGTTATCCGTATATCCTTATGGCCCAAGCGCTCTTTGATAATCATGGGCTGTATGCCAAAATGTATCAGGTAAGCACAGTGCGAATGTCTGAGACTATGGACACGAATGCGTTTCATTTCTGCCTTATCCGCATGCCTTTTCAATACATGCTGCACTGCCTCAGGCACGATTAAAACAATCTCTCGTTTTCCGGTAGTTTATACATTGATTCCATATATTCTTTTATTTCATCCGCCAAGAATTCCGGAATAATCACTGTGCGTATTGACTCCTCTGTCTTAGGTTCTGTAATCTCATCAACACCTTTGTGCCGAAAATAAGTTTTTGTAATAGATACTTTCCGATTTGTCACATCAAAATCCTTCTGCGTAAGAGCAAGTGCTTCACCGATTCTGCATCCACTGTAAAACAACAAGTCAAACAATACATGATATCTGCTCCCTTCTTCAAAGGTAGCAGTGAATTTATTAAATTCATCTAATGTCCAGAACTGTAACTGCTTTTTATCAGCATCTGCCTTTCCAATACGCTTGACCTTCGCACATGGATTATCTTTCAAATTGTAGATTTTGGTTGCATGAGTAAACAACGCAGTAAGTTGGTTTTGCAGCATTCTCTGGTAGGTTTCTTTGAATCCCTTTGATCGGATATAATTCTGCCACTGAATAATATCTGCCGGTGTAATTCCATTCATTGGCTCGTCTCCAAGCATAGGGGCAACATGTTGTTCTATCATATAGCGTTTATTCCTAACTGTTCTCGCTTTTAATTCGGTTTCTTTGTCTCTAAAATACAAGTCAACAAAATCTGCGAGTTTCATATTCATATCTGCCTTAGCCGCTAACAGTATGGAGTGCTCCCATTCCAGAGCTTCCTTCTTCGTTGCAAATCCTCTTTTCTTTTTGTGCTTTTTCTTTCCCTGCCAGTCCTCCACCCAGACCTGTGAAGTCCAGGTTCCTTTTTCTATATCCTTTGATACCGCCATAAATTTCACTCTCCTATCCCGCATTTCTTTTTCCGGTATAAAATCTTTCGCACCAATATGTTCTTGGCACCTTTGCCTGTACCGTCATATATCCGGCAGCCGCCAATTCCTCATTGAGCTGTCTGATAATTCTGTAACCCTTCTGTTTTGATACACCTAACTCCTGCGCTACATCATCAACAGTCATCATATAGTTCGTCTTTTCCATATTAATTCTCCTTTCGCATTATATTTTCTATTATTACGCACTTCGTATTCGTAATAATTCAATATTATTGCTCACTGCGTATTTTGTTAATACTAACTTAAAATTATTTTTAGATAATTACGAATTGCATAATAAGTTCTGAGATGATATAATTGATAAATAGATTTAGTAGAAAGGAAACAACGATTATTCCACAGTGAATCGTCGCAGGGCAAAGTATATGGGCTATGGGCAAAATTTAAAAGAAATATTAGACCGGAAAGGAATGACGGTAAAAGAACTGGCAAAAAAAGCAGGCATTGCGCCTACTACTATTTATTCCATTATACAAAGGGACACCGCAGTCCGCTTTGATACTGCACTGCGGATTTCCAACATATTAGATATCCCTATCAACTCCATTTGTAAGGATAATCCATATGATGATATTGAAACTTTGCCACCTCTCCCATCTGACAGTGAGAAACACAATATTGACAGACATAAAAATGCCTATATCTCTGAAAGAACAGCACGTATATTAAAGAAATTCGATTACACAGAATTGCCTATGGTAGATGAGTTAATTGCGGATTTATATGTGCTGGATGATACAACAAGACGGGATCTTTTTGAATATACGAAAATGCTTAAGAAAAATCATACTGTTCCGGAAAGGGAAGCTGATTTGAAAGATATTAAATAAAAAATAGAAGAATGTAGCCATTTTGTAGCCACTTTAGTTTACTAAAGTGCCTTTTTCATGTAAAAAGGGTTCCGGAGAAATCTCCGAAACCCTTGAATTTACTGTAATTCTATTGATTACTCAATGATTGTAGCAACACGACCTGAACCTACAGTACGTCCACCTTCACGGATAGCGAAGGTAAGACCCTGCTCCATAGCGATAGGATGGATCAGTTCGATGGTCATTTCTACGTTATCACCAGGCATGCACATCTCAACACCAGCGGGCAGTTCGCAAACGCCGGTAACGTCGGTGGTTCTGAAGTAGAACTGAGGACGATAGTTGTTGAAGAAAGGAGTATGACGTCCACCTTCATCCTTGGTCAGAACGTATACCTGAGCGGTAAACTTTCTGTGGCAGGTAACAGTACCGGGCTTAGCCAGAACCTGTCCTCTTTCGATTTCAGTTCTCTGGATACCACGAAGCAGAGCACCGATGTTATCACCAGCCTGTGCCTCATCCAGCATCTTACGGAACATTTCGATACCGGTTACAACAGTCTTCTTGGTCTCTTCCTTGATACCAACGATTTCAACTTCATCATTCAGATGCAGAACACCACGCTCTACACGACCGGTAGCAACGGTACCACGACCGGTAATGGTGAATACGTCCTCGACGGGCATCAGGAAAGGCTTATCAGTATCACGCTGAGGATCAGGAATGTAGGTATCTACAGTATCCATCAGTTCCATGATCTTGTCGCCCCACTCGCTGCTGGGATCTTCCAGAGCCTTCAGAGCGGAACCCTTGATGATAGGGCAGTCATTGAAGTCGTACTCTTCCAGCTGCTCGGTTACTTCCATCTCAACCAGCTCGATCAGCTCGGGATCGTCAACCATATCACACTTGTTCAGGAATACGATGATGTAAGGAACACCTACCTGACGGGACAGAAGGATGTGCTCCTTGGTCTGAGCCATAACACCATCAGTAGCAGCTACAACGAGGATAGCACCATCCATCTGTGCAGCACCGGTGATCATGTTCTTAACGTAGTCAGCATGGCCCGGGCAGTCAACGTGTGCATAGTGTCTCTTCTCGGTCTGGTACTCGATGTGAGCGGTAGAAATGGTGATACCACGCTCTCTCTCTTCGGGAGCCTTATCGATGTGATCGAAGTCAACCTTCTCGTTACCAGGTACTCTCTCGGAAAGAACCTTGGAGATTGCAGCGGTCAGGGTAGTTTTACCATGGTCAACGTGACCGATGGTACCAATGTTACAATGGGGCTTTGTTCTGTCAAATTTAGCTTTAGCCATTATTTAAGTCCTCCTTAAAATAATTAAACAGTTTCGTAGTTTTATTTTTTTAACTCGCTACCTCTGATTATATTAAATAATCAGAGGTTTTTCAAGTTATTTTTATTGATTTAGCGCTTATTTCGCCTTTGCAGCAAGAACCTTTTCCTGAACGTTCTTAGGAACGGGCTCATATTTTTCGAAGAACATGGAGTAGTTACCACGACCCTGGGTCTTGGAACGCAGGTCTGTGGAGTAACCGAACATCTCAGCAAGGGGAACGAAAGCCTTAACCATCTTACCACCGCCGATGTCTTCCATACCTTCTACACGACCACGACGGGAGTTCAGATCACCGATTACATCGCCCATGTATTCCTCGGGCATGGTAACCTCAACCTTCATGATCGGCTCAAGCAGTACAGGAGCTGCCTTCTGCATTGCTTCCTTGAATGCCATGGAACCTGCAATGTGGAATGCCATTTCGGAGGAGTCGACCTCATGATAGGATCCATCATATACGTTCGCATGAACACCCAGTACAGGGAATCCACCCAAAATACCAGCCTGAGCTGCTTCCTGGATACCTTCACCTACTGCGGGGATGTATTCCTTAGGAATGGAACCACCGACTACAGTAGATTCGAATAACAGGGTAGGAGGATCGTTAATCAGAATGTTTGCCTTCGGATCAAAGTCAAACTTCTCACAGTTAGCCTCCAGGGGCTCAAACTTAACTTTACAATGTCCGTACTGTCCACGACCACCGGACTGCTTAGCGTACTTGGAATCCACTTCCACAGCCTTGGTGAACGCTTCCTTATATGCAACCTGAGGTGCACCTACGTTAGCTTCTACATGGAACTCACGAAGCAGACGGTCAACGATGATCTCCAGATGCAGCTCACCCATACCGGCGATAATGGTCTGACCGGTCTCCTGATTGGTATGAGCGCGGAAAGTAGGATCTTCTTCTGCCAGTTTTGCAAGAGCTTCACCCATCTTGCCCTGACCGGCTTTGGTCTTAGGCTCGATAGCCAGCTCGATAACGGGTTCAGGGAACTCCATGGACTCCAGGATTACAGGGTGCTGCTCATCACAGATGGTATCACCGGTAGTGGTGAACTTGAATCCAACTGCTGCTGCGATATCACCGGAGTAAACCTTTTCCAGCTCTGCACGCTTGTTCGCATGCATCTGCAGGATACGTCCTACACGTTCCTTCTTGTCCTTAGTAGCATTGAGTACATAAGAACCGGAATTCAGCGTACCGGAATATACACGGAAGTAAGCAAGCTTACCTACGAACGGGTCAGTCATGATCTTGAATGCAAGTGCAGCGAAAGGCTCTTCATCAGAGGACTTTCTCTCTACTTCATTACCGTCAAGGTCAACACCCTTAATAGCCGGCACATCCAGAGGAGAAGGCATATACTCGATAATAGCATCCAGGAGCTTCTGAACGCCCTTATTTCTGTAAGCAGTACCGCAGCATACAGGAACGGCTCTGCACTCACAGGTAGCTTTTCTCAAAGCAGCCTTCATCTCTTCAACAGAAGGAATTTCACCTTCCAGATACATCATTGTCAGATCATCATCCAGCTCGCAAACCTTTTCAATGAGCTCATCATGATATAAAGCAGCCTCATCAGCCATATCTCCAAGATCATCGGTAACAGTGATGTCATCACCCTTCTCATCGTTGTAGATATAAGCCTTCATCTCGAACAGATCAATGATTCCCTTGAACTCATCTTCCTTACCGATAGGCAACTGAAGGCAGATAGCGTTCTTACCAAGTCTGGTACGGATCTGATCTACTGCTGCGTAGAAATTAGCACCCAGGATATCCATCTTGTTGATGAATGCCATACGAGGTACATTGTAGGTGTCAGCCTGACGCCATACGTTCTCGGACTGAGGCTCTACACCACCCTTTGCACAGAAGACGCCGACAGCGCCATCCAGTACACGAAGGGAACGCTCAACCTCAACGGTGAAGTCTACGTGACCCGGGGTATCAATAATATTGATACGATGCTCCAGAGCACCGGGCATGGGTTTGGTCTCTTTTTCAAGAGTCCAGTGACAGGTGGTAGCTGCAGATGTAATGGTAATACCTCTCTCCTGCTCCTGAGCCATCCAGTCCATGGTAGCAGTACCTTCATGAGTATCACCGATCTTATAGTTAACACCTGTGTAATACAGGATACGCTCGGTAGTAGTGGTCTTACCGGCATCGATATGAGCCATAATTCCGATATTTCTGGTTCTCTCTAACGGATATTCTCTTCCAGCCAAGTTTTTTCCCTCCTACTAGAATCTGTAATGAGCAAAAGCCTTGTTTGCCTCTGCCATCTTGTGCATGTCTTCTTTTCTCTTAACTGCAGATCCGGTATTGTTGGCTGCGTCAAGAATTTCGTTAGCAAGTCTGTCTTCCATGGTCTTCTCACTTCTCTTACGAGAGAACATGGTCAACCAACGAAGGCCCAGAGCCTGACGTCTCTCAGGTCTAACTTCGATAGGTACCTGATAGGTAGCACCACCGATACGTCTTGCTTTTACTTCCAGAACAGGCATGATGTTGTTCATAGCCTCTTCGAATACTTCCAGAGCAGGCTTGCCGCTCTTCTCTTCAACCTTAGCAAATGCTCCGTATACGATCTTCTGGGCTACACCCTTCTTGCCATCTAACATGATGTTGTTGACAAGCTTGGTAACCACTTTGTTGTTGTATAAAGGATCTGCTAATACATCTCTTTTCTGAATATGTCCTTTACGTGGCACGGTTCTTCCCTCCTTAACAAATTGTTTACGTTAGATCATAGGTACTCACATGTGTTTCCCCAAGTGTTCGCGCTGTTATATCTGTATCACAGAATTCCAACACTTTTCTTAGTTTCGTTTTTGTGGTACAAAGACGATGTCCGCATCGTCTCCAAAAATCCTTACGGATTTTCATCGAACTCTCGGTCCGACGTTCAAAACGCCCCGGATACTACTTATTTCTTAGCATCCTTAGGTCTCTTAGCGCCGTACTTGGAACGAGCCTGTTTTCTGTTAGCGACACCGGCGGTATCAAGGGTACCACGGATGATGTGGTATCTGGTACCGGGCAGGTCCTTAACACGACCACCACGGATCAAAACAACGCTGTGCTCCTGCAGATTGTGACCTTCACCGGGAATGTAGCTGGTAACTTCGATTCCGTTGGAAAGACGTACTCTGGCGATCTTTCTAAGAGCAGAGTTAGGCTTTTTAGGAGTTGCTGTCTTAACAGCAGTACATACACCACGCTTCTGGGGAGCAGAAACGTCTGTTGCTTTCTTGTGAAGAGAGTTGTAACCCTTCTGGAGAGCAGGTGCAGTAGACTTCTTAACAGAGGTCTGACGTCCTTTTCTTACTAACTGGTTAAATGTTGGCATTCTGTTTCACCTCTTTCTTAATAGTATAATAGACGCACCTTTTCTGGCACGCTTTAATAGTATACTTGTTCCAACTCCCGTTGTCAACTGGTTTTTCGTGAAATTTACAGGGTTTTTCACGACTTTTTCATATTATGATAACCAAAAGATGAGCAGTACCGTTTCCAATACCGCTCCATGAAGTATTTCCCATAAATTCCCCCCTATACAGGGGCTGCTTATATAAGGAACCGCTACTGTATCTGTGGCAGATAGCGTTCCAGCGCATCCTGCCAGGAAGGAAGTCTCTCAAAACCGTTCTGTGTGAGCTTTTCCTTACTCATGCGGCTGTTCTCCGGTCTCTTAGCCTTCGTGGGATACTCGGACGCCGGTACGGGAGCCACATCCACGTTCATGCCTGCCTTGCGGAAGATCTCGCAGGCAAATTCATACCAGTTACAGATACCTTCATTGGTCGCATGATAAATGCCGTATTTGTCGGTCAGCACCATGTCCACCAGAAGCCTTGCCAGATCATAAGTATAAGTAGGCGAACCAAACTGGTCATTCACCACCGTGAGATGATCATGGGTCTTCCCCAGATTCAGCATGGTCTTGATGAAATTCTTACCGTTCACACCGAATACCCAGGAGATTCTTACGATAAAATACTTCTCCAGTGTATTCTGCACTGCCAGCTCGCCCTCGTATTTGGTCTGTCCGTATACGTTCAGAGGATGGCGCTCATCGTCGGGCTCCCAGGCTCTGGTACCTTCGCCGTCAAATACATAGTCCGTGCTGATATAGATCATCTTGCAATCTAACTTTTTGCAGACATTGGCAATATTCTGTGTGCCGTCCGCGTTGACCCTGCGGCAGAGCTCCACGTTGTCTTCCGCTGCATCCACTGCAGTATAGGCTGCACAGTGGATCACAGCATCCGGTGCTACCTCACCGATCACTTTTTCCACACTGGCAGCATCCGTGATATCCATGTCCTGAATATCCACACCGACCGCCTCAATGCCGCGCTTTGTAAGTTCATTTACCACATCATATCCCAACTGACCCTTTACGCCTGTTACCAATACTTTCATAGAATGCCTTCCTTTTCTTTCTTAATGCTTATGGCACCGGTCTCCGGAACCACCACATACATAATTATAACATTACCGTCAGACATCAGCAACGAAATACTTCATTTTTGTATTGTATCGCAAAAAATCCGGGGAACGCTCCCCGGACCTTTTTATATCAGCTCTATTTCATTTATTTCAATTTAAACAGTCATATAGCTTTGCGCTGCCCGCCGGATATCCTCGACAATTCCTTCTGCCTTTTTATCCTCCAGTTCGGTTGCCTGCTTTCTAAGCTTCCACCAGTTCCAGCCGGGATGTGCATTTTCCTGCAATTCTATGATTCTTTTCTGGTATTTTCTGCATAATATAAAATAAATCACCAAGAGTAATAAAACACCAATACCCAGCATTCCGGCTACTGTGTCACCGTAATATCCACTCTTTACTGACTGTGCAAGCGGTGTCGCTTCATCTTCAATTTGTACGATTCGATAACCTGTCAAAATCACAGGTATGGAATATAACATGCCGCTCATCTCGACCGCCTCCGTTATTTCTTAGTCTCTATCTATAAAGACTACTTATCCATGAAAAACGGCTCACATTTTTCGATATTTTTTTCAGGAATTCCTACCGGTCTGCTTCCGAAAATTTTCATCGCGAAAATTTACTTATTATGGGAAATTCGCTATAATAGTGATATAGATTTTCACACAAAGGAGACTGTTATGCAAAAAAGCTTCATACAACATCTGTTTACTGTAAGTATATTGTCCTGTTGTCTGTTATTAGGAGGATGCAGTCAGAATTCTGCCGGAGAGGATACATCCTCCGCCACGACTGCTTCCCACTCCCCGTCTGAGACGGTTGCTGCCCTGCCTGCCGATACTTCCCCGGATTCCGATACGTCTGCCATAGAATCCACTTCGGAGGATACCAGAGCACTCACCCTGTCGGTAGTCAATATGTGTGGCATCGAAGTCGGTATGGTAGCGGTCATTGATCCCGTGACCGGGGAACAGGTAAATCTGGATTCCCTGTCGGATCAGGAATCGATCTCTATGGAAGCAGCCTGGCCCTCCTCTGTCAATGAGTTCCAATGGGCTCTCTACAATACTGACGGTGAATTATGCGTTGAGGGGACAACCGATATCAGCAGTGCCCAAACCGCAGTGACTCTTCTGCTGACCGGAGACGGTGATCTGGAAAAAGTCGAAGAGCTCTTCGAGTAATCCGCTTTCCAAGGTCTAAAAAACGACATCCACCGGGGAAATCCCGATGGATGTCGTTTTTGTTATCTTTTATTCTTCGATATCTCCTGCATTTTCTGCCTGAGCCTTCAGCTTCTTCTCATTGTGCTTCTTGTACATTTCATATCCGGTTGCACCGAGGATCAGAATGATCAGCCACCACCACCAGGACATCTTTGCCTGTTCGCTCTCTACGGCAACATCTGCCAGGGGAACTGCTTCGTCTGCAATATTCACTGCTTCTTCTGCCTTAGGTGCTTCCTCTGCTGTCTTCTGGGTGTCTTCCTCAACATTTGCTGCAAGAGGTGCTGCTTCATCAGCAATCTGCGTCACGCCCTGTGCCGCTGCCTGATTCTGGGTCACTACTGTTGCCTGTGCCACCGGTGCGGGTGCCAGAACAATCGGGTTAACAACAGTCTCTCCGGTATCGCTGCTGCCGCCCGCGGGAGCTGCCGGTGTGGGTGCGGGAGTCAGACGATCGATCACCTTATCCAGCTCTCCGCCTGCCTTATCCAGGCTGTCCAGAATCTCCTTCAGAGTATCTTCTGCATCCTTTTTGTTCTGTTCAGCCACGGCCAGCTTTCCTTCCAGTTCCTTCAGAGCTCCAAGGTTACTGGTTCTGTTACTCTTCAGAGCTTCGATCTCTGCCTTCAGCACATCTACCTTGCCCTGTGCTGCTTCCACCTCACCCTGTGCTGCCTTTGCATCCTGTAACAGCTTCTGATACTTTTCAGTCAGTGCCTTGGCATCATCTACGAATTTACGATAGGCTTCATCCTTTTGGGTGAGCTTAATGTTGCCCTGAATATAGTTCAGGTTCTGGATGATCTGACCGGTCAGCACCTCTGCATTTGCATATGTCTCAGTTCTGACAGCAGTATTGGTTGTGGTCTCTCCGGTTTTCTCCAGATAATCAATCTCATAGGAATAGCTGGTATGAGCAATGGTATCGGTTGCTGTGGTCTTCACATTGTACACACCGGTTGCGCCACTTGCTTTTGCCTGTGCCAGTGCTGCATCCTGTACCGCATTCTGTGCCTCCGCTGCGGTGGTCTTCTCATCGGTCTTGACACTGACACCTGCTACATAGCGGATGGTTGCCTTACCGAGCTTCCAGTCATCCCAGTTAGCGCTGACGAAAATACCGCCATCTGCCTCGACTGCCTTTCTTGCTGCATCTTCTAACTTCTTGTTCGTAGTTTCTCCATTACCAAACAGTGCCTTGATGTCATTCCAGAGGGAACCGAATGTACTCTGGTCTACTGTCTTCTTAGTGACCTTTGCATAAGTTGCGGATACAGTGCCGGATACGAGGAAGTCGGAATCATCATACCAGTGATCTTCTGTATAGCCGGTTACCTTAAGATCACTGCTTACACCGATCAGGTATAAGTCGTCATCATCGTTAATCTTATTGCTTAACGCCTTCTCCTGCTCTTTCGTAACCTTTGCTACTGCTTCTTCCTCTGTTCTTACACCATAATCCGTCTTTTTATCTGTATGCTTCCATTCAACCTCTTCATCCTTCACATTCACAGTCTTCGTAAAGGTAGGAATGTAGGTTCCGTTACCGGTATAAGTATAATCCGTTTTTTCTGTTCCTGTAACGGTTACATCCTTGCCGGCAGCGTCCTTCAAATCCTTTTCCTTTGCAGCAGCTGCAGCATCTCTCTCTGCCTCTGTCTGATACTGTTCGGAAGAAGTGAATTTTGCATCGGTATAGGTGATGGTGGTCACATCAGCGGTCACGGTCTTGATCAGGTTGCCGTTCTCATCCAGTTTCCAGGATTCCTTCTCGGTAGCCTCATTTACATCAGTATCAACCTCGCCGTTTTCGGTCTTCTGGTTATTGTCAGAAATAATGATACTCTCGGTTCCGTCGTTCTTGATCACTTTCTTTCCATCTACTGCAATAATAGTTCCGTCTTTCAGACCTTTTTCCACTTCGGAAACAGTGATAGTATCCCCGTTTCCCTTCACATACTGATCCGGATTGGTCTCCTGCGCCGTCTTCCAGTTTACTTCCTCAATTCGCTTCTCAAAGATCACGATATTGTCCTTGGAAGTCTGTTTGTCATCCATCACATAGTTGTAATACTTTGTCTGCTTATTACCATTCTCATCGGTATAGGTTACTTCAAAATAATTCTTGGTATTATTGTCTTCACCCTGTCTGCGGACAACCTTAATATCATCGGCAGTGATCTTCTGTACCTCGGGCAGATAGTAGTTCTGCATAATGGAAATGAAAAGCTGATCCTCATTTTTCCAGTTCAGTCCATTGTCGCCCTGGGTCAGGGCTTCCTTATCTGCAATATCCAGAGCACCTGCCGCAGAGGTATCCACTGCAGCCTTTGCAGCCTCCAGAGCCTTTGCCAGTGCTTCTGCATTTGCCTGCGCTGCTGCCAGCTCATCTGCTGCCGCCTCAGCGTTCGCATCTGCTCTGTTTACAGCCTCCTCATAAGCCTTTTCATAAGCTGCCACCTTCTGTGCTGCCTCTTCATATGCTGTCTTGGCGGTATTATACTCCCCAAGCTTTGCATCGAAATCAGCCTGTGCCTGGTCTGCGGTCTTCTTTGCTTCCTCATATGCCGCATTGGCATCGGTGATAGAAGCAGCATCCTTGATATTCTCGATCTGTCCATTTACCTTATTCTGGGCAGCCTGCATGGCATCCTTTGCTTCTGCCGCAGTCTGTCCTGCATTTGCCGCTGCATCAGTTGCCTTATTCAGTTCTGCGTCGGAAAGCTTATCATTTGCTTCTGCAGCACTCAGAGCAGTGTCTGCATTTGCAATATCTGTTTTGGCATTATCAATGGGAGCACCATTCTCTGAGGTTTTAGCTTCTATATTGGCATTTGCCTTCCAGATGTCCCCTGCCAGCTGTTCGCCGACTTCTGTCTTTGCATCCTTTGTTCCTTCCTGCACCTCAGCTTTAACTTCATATGCCTTATCTTCTGCCTTTTTTGCTTCTGTGGCAGCCTTATCGGCAGCTGCCTGTGCCTGGTCAGCAATACCGGCTTCCGGTGTCACGGTAATGTTCTTATCCTCGTTGCCTTCGGGCGTGGTGCCCTCTCCCTCTGCTGCCAGTGCAGTCAGCGGGGAAGATGCCATCAGCATTGCGGAAATGCCGATCGCCATAGCACGAATCACTTTTTCGTTCTTACTGTTTTTTCTCATATGATTTTTCCTCTCCATTCTATTTTTCAACAATATGTTCAAATAAATACTGTAGCACCTCCGGCGTGAACTTCTTTGCCGAAATAGCTACTTTAAAATCTCCGTCTTCTTGCTCCTCCTGTCTGGTGACATCTGCATACATGATCATCGTATCCGCTACGATTATGATGTCTTTCCCCTTAAGATCAGGAGATCCGGCCGGCATCGTAAAAGCTATGCCCAGTGGGCTGACATTGCATGTTTCGACAAAAATGCTCTCTCCCGAATCACATACTACGATAACGCTCTTAGCCTGATAGCCAACACGGTCGATCCTCCTTCGTTCTTCCATCGTCCCCTTCTACTCCTTTCTTCCGGAGTTGCCGGTAAAACCGCTCCTTTTGTGTCTTTCTAATTATTAAGACTGTGCATCTCACAAAAAAGGGTCAAATTTTTTTATTTAATTTTAAAAAAGTTTCAAAAAATCTAAGTTTTTAAAATCAAATTAGTGAAGGCAGGCATCGTTATCTTTTTTTCTGACAGACAATATGCTATAATACATCCAAAGAAAATCATGACACAGGCTTTTAAAGGAGCGACCCTATGATACAGAAAAAGAAATTCGTAAAAACCTTCCGTAACACCAAAACCGTACAGTTAGTCCTTCTGCTTCTGTTGGAAGCTGCGTATGTTCTGGTGCTGACCCTGAACCCGGCGTTGGGCACGAAGCTTTTCGAAGACCGGACCCTGTTTATTCTATGCACACTTTCCTGGATCCTTGCTTTATTTAATCTGATATGGCTGTTATACGATTTTTATAAATTGCGCACCTTTGCCGAAGAAAGCCACGCGCTGAACCGTGCGGCTTTCCTGGATCATCTGACCGGCATTCCCAACAGACACGGACTGGATGTGGTCTTTGAGACCTACGACTCCCCGGAATCTCTGGAGCATGTAGCCTGCTATATGGTTACCATCACCAACTTAAAGGAGATCAATCAGACCATGGGACATGTCGTGGGCGACCAGATGTTGAAGGATTTCTCCGGTATCTTAGAGAGTGTCGGTGATGCCTTCGGTGTGGTGGGACGTAACGGCGGTAACGAATTCTTAATGATCGTCAACCACGGTTCCCATGATACCATGGACTATTTTATCGAAAGTCTGGCGCAGCAGCTGAAGGAATACAACGAGGAACACAGTAATGCGCCCATTCAGATCAAGTACGCATATATTTTAAATGAAGAAGCACATGCAGAGTATTTCTCCACTCTGCTTACAGAGACATACAATAAGCTCCACGCTTAAGGAACCCGTTAACCAAGCAGTGAGACGAACGCATGAAAGACATGAACATTCCTTACATTGCCGGTCTTGTGATCCGTGCCCAGCACAGCGACTCGGATGCCTTCGCGGAATTGTATGCTCTTACCTATAATAAAGTATACAACTACACCAGGCATTATCTGAGAGATGACTTTCTCGCTCAGGACGCTATGCAGGAGGTCTACATACTGGCTCTGAAAAACATTGGAAAACTGAATGATCCCACGGTTTTTATCGCCTGGCTGAACCGCATCTGCTTCCACGTCTGCTATGACATGACTCAGAAGAACCGACCACAGAACGACTGCCAGGTCTTGAGCCAGGAGATTCTGGATATCGTCCAGGACCCCCATCTGGACACCAATCCGGAACTGCACTACCAGCAGAAGGATGAATATTCCCGGCTGGCGGACGCCTTAGAGCAGCTTCCTTTCAATGAGAAGCAGGTCCTGATCATGCGCTACTATAACGACATGAAGCTCGAAGAGATCGCTGCAGCCATGGAGATCAGCCGCAGCAGCGTCAAACGCTATATTGCCTCCGGACAGGATCATTTGAAAGAAAGAATGAAAGGATAACAGATTATGTTTTTTCATAAAAAGAACCGATATGAACTGGACATGACGACTGCCAATAACGCTCTGCAGAATATCCTGTCCACCTGTAACCAGCCGGTCAATACCATTCCTTTTGACAAGCTGGTACTTCGTAAAAAAGTAAATGCCGCTTCCTATAATCGTCTGATCGTTGCCACAGCGGTGATCTTCGTGCTGACCTTTCTGTCGCCCTTAGTCATCGTTCCGCTCTCCGAATTTAACGAGAAAATGTTTGCCCCCGCTCCCGCGGAGCTTACTCTGGATTATGTGGAGAATAATGTTTTAAGCCTTAAGTTTACCGGAGATAACATTCTCTATGACGAGGCTTTTATGGAGACGCTGTCCGGCGAGATCATCGAACCGCTCTCCGTAGACACCTCCAAGGGTGTGATCAATTTCCCTTTTCTTTCCGAGGAAGCCAATATTTATGTTCCCGTAAAAAACGGTGAGACCCTCCACCTGCTCTTTACTCCCGATAATGTAACGGGCCTGGCACAATAACAACAGGATGTAATGATTTCTATGCGGATACCAAGATCATCTGCGCGGCTGCGCATTTTATTAATTACATATTGTATGGCCATGGGTCTGTGCGCCTGCGGTTCCGCTTCTGACTCTCTGCCTGTGGATGCTTCTGTGACGGGCACTTACGACGACCAGTCCTCCGCAGATCCCGCTTCTGCGGATACCGACACCTCTTCCCCGAAGACTGCTTCCCCGGACACGGAAAACACTTCCCCTGCGGGACCTCTGCGGGATGCCACTCCCGTCTGCCTCGTACCACAGGCCGACGGCACCGCGGTGGTGTCCAATGATGTAGCTGTCATCGACTATTCTCATATGTCCGATGGCTATGTCTGTGCCAATTATACCGGCACCTGTCCCAAAGTCAAACTGCGCATCACCGGTCCCGACACCGTTGTCTATACCTATGATCTGCACGGAGGCGGCTACGAGACGTTTCCTCTCTCCTCGGGCGACGGATATTATGATGTGACGATCTACGAAAATATTTCCGGTACGAACTATGCCACCTGCCTGTATGCGGATCTGGACGTACAGATCCCGGATGAATTCAGTCCTTTTCTCTATCCTAATCAGTACGTGAATTTTACGGCAGACAGCAAAGTCGTTGCCAAGGGGCAGGAACTGGCGGAAGGTGCATCCTCCGATCTGGAGGTGATCACCCGGATCTATGATTATATCACCGGAAATATTACCTACGACTACGATAAGGCTTCCGATCCCCCCACCGGCTATACTTCCGACGTAGATGCCATTTTGGATTCCGGCACCGGTATCTGTCTGGACTATGCCGCCGTTATGGCGAGCATGCTCAGAAGCCAGCGGATCCCTACCAGACTGGAGGTCGGTTACGCGCAGGATGCCTATCACGCCTGGATCAGCGTCTACACCGCCGACACCGGTTGGCTGAACGGCATCATCGAATTCGACGGCAATGTCTGGACCCTGGTGGATCCTACCTTCGGTGCCAACACGGATAACAAGACGCTGAAAAAGTTCATCGGTGACGGCAGCAATTATATCCTTCAGAAAATGTATTAGTGAAAGGGAACAAAACGACATGAAGACCACAGAACAAAAATTACTTTCTAATGAAGAGATCGCTTCTTTCTGCAATCAGTCTGCCATGCTGTTTCAGGCAGGCATTCCTCCGGTGGAGGGCATGGCCATCCTGCAAAGTGATGCACAGTCGCCTGAGGGGAAGGCGATCTTCGACCAGATCCTTACCGTATGCCGACAGGGAGAAAGTTTTCACAAGGCTCTGGAAGCCACGGGAGTATTTCCCGATTACTGTCTGCATATGATCGCTCTGGGCGAAGAATCCGGTAATCTGGATGTCTGCATGAATTCTCTGGCAGATTATTACGAAAAAGAAGATGCCATCGCCGGCAGTATCCGGGATGCCGTAACTTACCCCTTTATTATGATCGCCATGATGGCTGCTGTCATCGTAGTGCTGGTCAGCCGTGTTATGCCGATCTTCGAGCAGGTCTATGTGGAGCTTGGCAGTGAGATGACGGGGTTTGCCGCGTCCCTCTTACGTCTCGGCAATCATCTGAACCGTTATTCCTTTATCTTCGTAAGTATTCTGTGTGTGATACTGCTTCTGTATCTTTTCGCCACCAGAACCCAGGGTGGCAAGCGTACTACCGCGCGTTTTCTGAACTGGTTTCCTCTGACAAGGCGTTTTTATGAGAGTGTGGCCTGCGAGCGTTTTGCAAGCGGTATGGCCCTGACTCTGAGCAGTGGTATGGATACCTATTCCAGTCTGGACATGGTGGCTGCACTGGTAGGCAATGAGAAAATGAAACAGAAGATTTTAAACTGCAAAGAAGCCATTCATGCCGGTGCCAATTTTGCGGAAGCATTGACCGGTGCAGGTATTTTCAATCACCTGTATTCTCAGATGGTATCCGTAGGTTTCCGCAGTGGTAACGTAGATATGGTCCTTCGAAAAATCGCAGACCGCTATGAGGAAAATACCAACCGCAGATTACAGTCCATCATCGCCGTTCTGGAACCGACCCTTGTCATCATTCTGTCAGTGATCGTCGGTCTGATCCTGTTATCGGTCATCCTGCCTCTTATGGGTATTATGACCAGCATCGGATAGGAGTGATATCATGAATCGTTTTGAGCAAAAAAGTATGTCCTTCGGACGCAAACTGGTCTATCTGCTTCCGATTTTGGCATTTCTGGTATTGTTTGTTCTGTTTTTACAGGGAATTGGATCCGTTAGTGAATCTACTTTGACCAAGCAGCAGGAAAGTCTGGAAACTGCCCTGGGACGCAGCATTTCTCAATGCTATGCCGTAGAAGGCTGTTATCCTCCTTCTCTGGAATATCTGGAGCAGCACTACGGTCTGTTGTATGATAAGAACTGTTTCTTCGTCGACTATGAATACTATGGCAGCAACCTTCTTCCGGAAGTCACCGTACTCCGCAGAACCGGCGCTCACTAAAGGAGTTTCTGACATTATGAACAATAGAAATCAGGAAAAACATTTTATTGTGGATATCTTGTTCGTTCTGGCATTGTTCGGTGTATTCGCCGTCTCCGCGCTGGCGCTCGTTACCATCGGAGCGGATGTATACCAACACACCGTGGAAGATATGGGTGTCAATTACGAAAGCAGGACTGCCGTGTCCTATATCCTGGAAAAAGTCCGGCAGAATGATACCACGGACAGTATCTCTCTGGCCACGCTGGAAGATACCCCGGCTCTCTGCATGCTTTCCCGGATCGAGGATGAGACCTACTGTACCTACCTCTATTTCTACGACGGACATTTAAAAGAGCTCTTTATGCGGGAAGGGACTTCTCTCGGCGGACAGGTTCTGCCTGCCGGTACGGATATCATGGAGCTTAAGGACCTGACATTTTCCTATGTCTCCAATGACCTGATCCGTGCATCCCTGCAAACGGTTTCCGGAGAGTTCCACACCTTTTATATCCATATTCACTGTAATGCCACGGAATAAACACCGGGCAGAAAGGATTCCGAACTTATTATGAAACATTCCAGATCCAGTTTATTTTTAATGGAAATGATCATAGCGATCCTGTTTTTCTCCCTGGCCAGCGCCGTCTGTATCCAGCTGTTTGCCAAGTCCCATCTGCTGAGCACACAGACAGTAAATCAGAACCATGCTGTCATCCAGGCACAGAATCTGGCGGAATCGTACCTCGCGCTGGAGGGCGACATAAATGCCATGCAGGATCTGTTCTCTCCTTCGGAACAGATCAGCGACGATACACTCCGACTTACTTTTGACAGCTGCTGGAACCTCTGTTCCGCAGAAAATGGCGGCAGCTATCAGGCCGAGCTGGTACATACTCCGGCGGAAGGTACCGGTATCATGGAAGCCCAGATCACCGTGTATGACTTGTCTGCACCGGAGATGCCTATTTATACAATTTCTGTCATGCATCACACCGCAGAGAGGAGGGGGGACCATGAGTAATTCTTCAAAGAAAAAACAATTTGGTATGAATATTGGCTCCGCTTCGATCCTGCTGGTATTCGTGATCCTCTGTCTGGTATCCTTTGCCGTACTGTCTATTGTCAGTGCTAATGCTGACAGCAGGCTCAGCACCCGCGTTTTGGAACGTACTACTGCCTACTATGATGCCTGCAATCAGGCAGAGCAGTCTCTGGCCGGTATGGACAATACGCTGCGTCGCGTCTACGAAGCCTCCGACAGCGAGGATGCGTATTACGGCTCCGTAGGACACGGAAAGTCATATGTGATACCTATTTCCGATCTGCAATCCTTACAGGTTACCATTGAGATCTTATACCCTCTGTCTGCGGATGACACCTTTTACCGGATCACCGCCTGGCAGGTACTGAATACAGAGGACTTACAGTAATTTCCAGCTAAAAAAAGCTCCCTGGGGAATCCCCGGAGAGCTTTTTTATAAGATCTTTTCTTTTTTTACTGGTTATCAGCATCTGTTCCCACTTCCACAGTCTCTGCATCGGTGTTAACATCTGTATTCTCAGCTTCCGGATCTGTTCCGTCACTCAGATTCAGTTCTGCATCATCACCATACATGTCGCCACTGAAATCAATGGTTTCCACATCATCGGTGCTCAGTCTGGTATTACGATATCTCTTCATACCGGTTCCTACAGGGATCAGTTTACCAATGATAACGTTCTCCTTCAGACCGATCAGATTATCAACCTTACCCTTGATAGCAGCCTCTGTCAGTACCTTAGTGGTCTCCTGGAAGGATGCTGCGGACAGGAAGGATTCGGTAGCCAGTGCTGCCTTGGTAATACCAAGGATGATACGCTTGCCTTCTGCAGGCTCTTTACCTTCTGCGGTCAGCTTCTCATTCATTTCTTCGAAATCCAGAACATCTACCAGAGTACCGGGCAGGAATTCGGTGTCTCCGTTATTCTCGATACGGACTTTCTTCAGCATCTGACGTACCAGGACTTCGATATGCTTATCGGCGATATCTACACCCTGTAAACGGTATACACGCTGTACTTCACGCAGCATGTAATCCTGTACGGCACGGATTCCCTTGATCTTCAGCAGATCGTGAGGGTTTACACTACCTTCGGTCAGTTCATCACCGGCCTCTAATACCTGGCCATCCATTACCTTGATACGGGAACCGTAAGGAATCAGGTATGCCTTGGATTCTCCGGTCTCCTCATTGGTAATTACTACTTCACGTTTCTTCTTGGTATCACGGATCTCCGCCTTACCGCCGAACTCAGCGATGATCGCAAGTCCCTTCGGCTTTCTGGCCTCGAACAGCTCCTCGACACGGGGAAGACCCTGTGTGATATCGTCACCTGCGACACCACCACTATGGAAGGTTCTCATGGTCAGCTGGGTACCGGGCTCACCGATAGACTGTGCAGCGATAATACCGACTGCTTCACCTACCTGTACAGCTTCACCGGTTGCCATGTTGGCACCGTAACATTTTGCACAGATACCAACGTGAGAACGGCAGGTCAGGATCGTACGGATCTTCACTTCCTCAATAGGCTCACCCTGTGCATTTACACCTACGCTGAGGATCTTAGCTGCACGGCTGGGGGTGATCATGTGGTTGTGTTTAACGATCATGTTACCGTCTTTATCATAAATATCCTCACAGGAATATCTGCCTGTGATTCTGTCTTTCAGGCCTTCAATGGTCTCTTTACCATCCATGAATGCCTTGACTACCATACCGGGGATCTCTGCCTGACCCTCGCAGCAGTCTACTTCACGGATAGAAAGCTCCTGAGATACATCAACCATTCGTCTGGTCAGATAACCGGAGTCTGCGGTACGTAGCGCGGTATCGGACATACCTTTACGTGCACCATGCGCGGACATGAAGTATTCCAGTACATCCAGACCTTCACGGAAGTTTGATTTGATGGGCAGCTCGATGGTTCTACCTGTGGTATCCGCCATCAGTCCACGCATACCTGCCAGCTGTTTGATCTGCTGACTGGAACCACGCGCACCGGAGTCTGCCATCATGAAGATGTTATTGTATTTATCCAGACCGGACAGCAGTACATCGGTCAGCTCTTTATCGGTCTCGTTCCAGGTCTCCACGACTGCACGATAACGCTCTTCCTCAGTGATCAGACCACGTCTGAAGTTGCTTGCGATCTTGTCTACGGTTGCCTGTGCGGCTGCCAGCATCTCGCCCTTCTTCTCAGGCACAGTCATATCGGAAATGGATACGGTCATAGCGGCTCTGGTAGAGTACTTATAACCGATTGCCTTAACGTCATCCAGTACTTCTGCGGTCTTGGATGCTCCGTGAGTATTGATGACCTTCTCCAGGATCTGCTTCAGCTGCTTCTTTCCTACATGGAAGTCTACTTCCAGCTTCAGGAAGTTCTCGGGATCACTTCTGTCTACAAATCCCAGATCCTGAGGCAGAATCTCATTGAAGATGAAACGTCCCAGTGTAGACTCTACCGTGCCGGTGATCGTCTCACCTGCTGCATTTACCTTGCTCATGCGGACATGAATGCGGGAATGCAGTGTCAGCGCCTGGTTCTCATATGCCAGAATTGCTTCGTTTACGCTCTTGAAATACTTACCTTCACCAATAGAACCGGGTCTCTCCTGGGTCAGATAGTAGATACCGAGTACCATATCCTGGGAAGGAACGGCTACAGGACCACCATCGGAAGGCTTCAGTAAGTTATTGGGAGACAACAGCAGGAAACGACACTCTGCCTGTGCCTCCTGGGACAGAGGAAGATGTACAGCCATCTGGTCTCCATCGAAATCCGCGTTGAATGCGGTACATACCAGGGGATGCAGTTTGATTGCCTTACCTTCTACCAGGATCGGCTCAAATGCCTGAATACCAAGTCTGTGCAGTGTCGGTGCACGGTTCAGCATGACAGGATGTTCCTTGATCACCTCTTCCAGCACATCCCATACCTGCGTATCCAGTCTCTCTACCAGCTTCTTGGCATTTTTGATATTCTGGCTGATTCCCTTGGCTACCAGCTCTTTCATTACAAAAGGCTTGAACAGTTCAATTGCCATTTCCTTGGGCAGACCACACTGATAAATCTTCAGTTCCGGTCCTACGACGATAACGGAACGTCCGGAATAGTCTACACGCTTACCTAACAGGTTCTGACGGAAACGACCGGTCTTACCCTTTAACATATCGGACAGAGACTTCAGTGCTCTGTTACCGGGGCCGGTAACGGGACGTCCGCGTCTGCCGTTATCGATCAGAGCATCTACTGCTTCCTGCAGCATTCTCTTCTCGTTACGTACGATAATATCGGGAGCACCAAGCTCTAACAGTCTCTTCAGACGGTTATTACGGTTGATGATCCTTCTGTACAGATCATTCAGGTCGGAGGTTGCAAAACGTCCGCCATCCAACTGTACCATAGGACGAAGATCGGGAGGGATAACAGGAATAACATCCATGATCATCCATTCGGGCTTATTTCCGGACTCACGGAAAGCTTCCACGACTTCCAGTCTCTTAATGATGCGGGCACGCTTCTGACCGGAGGATTCCTTCAGTCCGGTCTTCAGTTCTGCCGCATCCTTCTCCAGGTCAATGGCCTGCAGCAGCTCTTTGATAGCTTCCGCACCCATGCCTACACGGAACTTGTTGCCCCAGGTCTCTCTTGCATCCTGATATTCCTTCTCAGACAACACTGCCTTGTACTCAAGGTTGGTGGTTCCCGGATCCAGAACAATATAGGAAGCGAAGTACAGAACCTTTTCCAGGATTCTGGGAGACAGATCCAGGATCAGACCCATACGGCTGGGGATACCTTTGAAGTACCAGATATGGGATACCGGAGCAGCAAGCTCGATATGTCCCATACGCTCTCTACGTACGCTGGCTTTGGTAACTTCTACACCACATCTGTCGCAGACAACGCCCTTATATCTGATCTTCTTATATTTACCACAATGACATTCCCAGTCTTTGCTGGGTCCAAAGATTCTCTCACAGAACAGACCGTCTCTCTCGGGTTTCAGTGTTCTATAGTTAATTGTCTCCGGCTTTAATACCTCGCCATGGGACCACTCCCGGATTTTCTCCGGGGAAGCTAATCCGATCTTGATGGCATCAAATGTCATAGGCTGATAGGTTGTTTCATTTTTTGTTTCTGACATTAATGGCACTCCCTTCTATACAAAGCATTAAAATTCATCATCACTGCCGTCAAAGCTATCATCGGTGTAATCGTCTTCCACATAGTCGTCTTCGGAATTCACCAGTTCGCCGTTGTCGTCAAACTCCTGTGACTGATAGCCCATCTCGCCAAGGGAACCCTTGTCGTAATCGTCATCATACTTACGATCACCCTCCATCTCATAACGGTAATCGGTATCACCGTAATCGACGGTCTCCATGATCTCGACCTCGGTCTGATCCTCACGCAAAACTCTGACATCCAGACCCAGTGCCTGCAGCTCTTTCAGCAGAACCTTGAAGGACTCGGGAATACCGGGCTCAGGGATATTGTCTCCCTTAATGATTGCTTCGTAAGTCTTAACACGACCAACCACATCATCGGACTTCACTGTCAGGATCTCCTGCAGGGTGTAGGATGCACCATACGCCTCCAGAGCCCATACTTCCATCTCTCCGAAACGCTGGCCGCCGAACTGAGCTTTACCACCCAGAGGCTGCTGTGTTACCAGGGAGTACGGTCCGGTAGAACGTGCGTGGATCTTATCGTCTACCAGATGATGCAGTTTCAGGTAATGCATGTGTCCGATGGTTACGGGACCATCGAAGTATTCACCGGTTCTACCGTCACGCAGACGTACCTTACCGTCTCTGGAAATGGGAACTCCCTTCCATACACCTCTGTGGTCTCTGTTCTCGGACAGATACTGCATAACTTCAGGGAGAAGCTCCTCACCATGCTTGCTGGTAAAGGTCTCTCCGGACCAGGGCTTACCGTCTGCGGTAGTCTCCTGACCCTTTTCCTTCCACTCTGCACTCTCTGCATCGTCGAAAGGAAGATTTACATAATCGTTGGCAAGATCCAACGTATCCATAATATCTTTCTCGTTTGCGCCATCGAAGACAGGGGTTGCCACATTGAAGCCCAGTGCCTTGGCAGCCAGGGAAAGGTGGATCTCCAGGACCTGTCCGATATTCATACGGGAAGGCACGCCCAGAGGATTCAGCACGATGTCCAGAGGACGTCCGTTGGGCAGATAAGGCATATCTTCTACAGGAAGCACGCGGGAAACGACACCCTTGTTACCATGACGGCCTGCCATCTTATCACCAACAGAGATTTTTCTCTTCTGCGCAATGTAAATGCGGACTGCCTGGTTTACTCCGGGTGCCAGCTCATCGCTGTTCTCACGGGTAAATACCTTGGCATCCACTACGATACCATATTCACCATGAGGTACCTTTAAGGAGGTATCTCTTACTTCTCTTGCCTTCTCACCGAAGATGGCACGCAGCAATCTCTCTTCCGCAGTCAGTTCGGTCTCTCCCTTAGGAGTAACTTTACCCACCAGGATATCACCGGCACGAACCTCTGCACCGATACGAATGATACCTCTGTCATCCAGATCCTTCAGTGCATCATCACCGACACCGGGTACATCACGGGTGATCTCTTCCGGTCCCAGCTTGGTGTCACGTGCTTCTGCCTCATACTCCTCAATATGAACGGAAGTATACACATCATCACGTACCAGTCTCTCACTTAACAGAACTGCATCCTCGTAGTTGTAACCTTCCCAGGTCATGAAACCGATCAGAGGGTTCTTACCCAGTGCCAGCTCACCTTCGGAAGTGGAAGGTCCGTCTGCAATGACCTGTCCCTGTGCCACATGATCGTCCTTGAATACGATAGGCTTCTGATTGTAGCAGTTGGACTGGTTACTACGGGAGAATTTGGTCAGATGGATCTCTTCCTTCTCACCATCATCATAATCAATGCGGATAGTCTTGGAAGATACATAACTGATGGTTCCCGCTTTCTTGGCTAACACGCAGACACCGGAGTCTACTGCTGCCTTTTCTTCCATACCGGTACCTACTACAGGTGCTTCGGTGCTCAGAAGAGGCACGGCCTGACGCTGCATGTTGGATCCCATCAGTGCACGGTTCGCATCGTCGTTCTGCAGGAAAGGAATCAGTGCAGTAGCCACAGAGAATACCATTCTCGGGGATACATCCATGTAATCAAACATTTCCCTGGGATATTCCTGTGTCTCATCCAGATAACGTCCGGAGACGGATTTTCTCACGAAATGTCCTTCTGCATCCAGTGCTTCGTTCGCCTGTGCTACATGGTAATTATCTTCTTCGTCCGCAGTCATGTAGACTACTTCGTCGGTAACGCGGGGGTTCTTAGGATCGGACTTGTCGATCTTACGATAAGGAGCCTCTACGAAACCATATTCATTAATTCTTGCATAACTTGCAAGAGAGTTGATCAGACCGATGTTAGGACCTTCGGGAGTCTCGATAGGGCACATTCTTCCGTAATGGGAATAATGTACATCTCGAACTTCGAATCCGGCACGATCTCTGGACAGACCGCCGGGGCCCAGTGCAGACAGACGTCTCTTGTGGGTCAACTCACCCAGAGGGTTATTCTGATCCATAAACTGAGACAGCTGGGAAGATCCGAAGAATTCCTTCACTGCTGCGGTTACGGGTTTGATATTGATCAGAGACTGGGGAGAGATCTCCTCAGCATCGTGTGTGGTCATACGCTCGCGTACCACTCTCTCCATTCTGGACAGACCGATACGATACTGGTTCTGCAGCAGTTCACCTACCGCACGGATACGTCTGTTGCCCAGATGATCGATATCGTCATCATTGCCCAGACCATACTCCAGATGCATGTTATAGTTAATGGAAGCAAGAATATCTTCCTTGGTAATATGCTTGGGTACCAGTTCATGTACATTCTTCTTGATCGCTTCTGCCAGCTTCTCGGGATCATCGCCGAACTCTTCCAGGATCTGTGCCAGAACCGGATAATATACCAGCTCATGAATACCGAAATCTCTGGGATTGCAATCTACATAATGAGTCAGATCTACCATCAGGTTCGACAGTACCTTTACGTTCTTCTCCTCTGTCTGAATATATACGAAAGGAACGGCGCTGTTCTGAATGGTATCTGCCAGCTCTGCGGTCACCTTGTCTCCTGCGGATGCGATCACTTCACCGGTGGAAGGATCTACCACATCTGCAGCCAGGATCTGATGACGGATACGATTCTTCAGAGCTAACTTCTTATTAAATTTATATCTGCCGACTTTGGCTAAATCATATCTTCTGGGGTCGAAGAACATAGCGTTGATCAGGCTTTCTGCACTTTCAACACTTAAAGGCTCACCGGGACGGATCTTTTTATATAACTCTAACAGACCCTCCTGATAATTCTCAGCAGTGTCCTTGGTAAAGCTTGCCTCGATCTTAGGTTCGTCACCGAAGAGTTCGCGGATCTCGTCATTGGTACCGATGCCCAGTGCACGGATCAATACAGTGATGGGAACCTTACGGGTTCTGTCCACGCGTACATAGAAGACATCGTTGGAATCCGTCTCGTACTCCAGCCATGCTCCACGGTTCGGGATCACGGTACAGGTGAACAGCTTCTTACCGATCTTATCATGTCCGATTCCGTAGTAGATGCCGGGAGAACGAACCAACTGGCTGACGATAACACGTTCCGCGCCGTTGATCACAAAAGTACCGGTCTCAGTCATCAGCGGAAGATCGCCCATGAAAATCTCATGCTCACTGATCTCTTCCTTCTCCTTGTTATAAAGGCGAACCTTAACCTTAAGAGGTGCTGCGAATGTAGCATCTCTCTCTTTACACTCTTCGATAGAATACTTCACGTCGTCTTTGCAGAGTTCAAAATCCACAAATTCCAGACTTAAGGCACCGCTGTAGTCAGCGATCGGAGAGATGTCGTCAAAGACTTCCTTCAAGCCTTCGTCTAAAAACCACTGATAAGAGTCCTTCTGGACCTCGATCAGGTTGGGCATCTCTAAAACCTCTTTTTGTCTTGAATAACTCATACGCATAACCTTGGTACCGGCAATCGGACGTATTCTGTTCTTTTCCATTGACATTTCACCCCGTTCTTTCAGATTTAAAGCCTATTTTGCGTCGGCAACAATGCAGTATATATAAACGTCAAATTTTATGCATGACAAATAAGCATAGCACCGCACAATAGTGCACTATCCATAATAGCACAATGATAAAATAGCGTCAAGGAATTTTTTTGAATATTTTTGAAAAAATGAATAATTTAGAAAATAATAAATAAGAAAGAACCATGCACCGGCAGGTGCCGGCACATGGTCCGTCATATACTGGTTAAAAATTACTTCAGAGTAACCTTTGCGCCAACTTCCTCAAGCTTCTTCTTGATGTCCTCAGCCTCTTCCTTAGAAGCGCCTTCCTTAACAACCTTAGGAGCTCCGTCAACTACGTCCTTAGCTTCCTTCAGGCCCAAACCGGTTACTTCACGAACAACCTTGATAACCTTAACCTTCTCAGCGCCAACCTCGGTCAGCTCTACGTCGAACTCAGTCTTCTCTTCTGCTGCTTCAGCAGGGCCAGCTGCTGCTACAACAACGCCAGCTGCTGCAGATACGCCGAACTCCTCCTCGCAAGCCTTTACGAGATCATTTAACTCTAATACAGATAACTCTTTGATAGCATCGATTAATTCCTGTGCTGTTAATTTAGCCATTTTAATTTCCTCCATTTGAAATATTTTGATTGATTGTCAATTAGCTGCAATTATTATTCAGCTGCGGGTGCTTCTTCTGCGGGTGCTGCTGCTTCGCAAGCTGCTGCGCCGCCTTTTTCAGCCAGCTGATTCATAACACGTGCAAAATTGGTGATAGGACTCTGTAAGCTGCCAAGCAGTTTGGAGATGAGTACGTCTCTGGAAGGGATGTTAGCGATTGCAGCCATACCCTTAGCATCATAAACAGTACCTTCTACCACACCGGCCTTGATCTCAAGCTTATCAGCAGTCTTAGCGAACTGAGCCAGTACTCTTGCAGGAGCGGTTGCATCCTCGGTAGAGTAAGCCATTGCGCTGGGTCCTTCCAGATACTCGGACAGACCTTCGAACTGTGTACCCTTGAACGCGAAGTTCATCATGGTGTTCTTGTAAACCTTGTAGCTAACTCCTGCCTCACGTAAGCTCTTACGTAACTGGGTATCCTGCTCAACAGTAAGTCCACGGTAGTCTACCAGAACTACAGACTGGGCATCTTTGATACCAGCAGAAATCTCTTCTACTACAGGCTGTTTTAATTCAACTTTTGCCATTTCTTTACCTCCTTATAGATTTTGTGCCGATAAGAAGAATAGGATAAAATCCTATAAAGTAAAAAAACTCTCTGTGAAGACACAGAGAGATGATATCATCATACTTATCTCCTCGGCAGGACTTACGCTCGGTCTCCCTTGCACCTGCTGTCTTCGGCATGGTTTTACAACCTCAGATAGAATAGCATAGGAGACCGTGCTTGTCAAGGATTATTTGGTAATTATTATATTAATCTTTATTGTGCTATTTTGTTCACTATATAATGTATTTTGTTCCATTCTCCCTTGAAGAAATAAATCAGGTTATCACAGGAAATGTCCTGAAGTGCCCTGAGAGATTCCTCCGAATAAAATGCACTGTGCGGCGTCAGTATCACCTGTTCCCATCCTGTCAGTCCTGTTTTTTTAAGCTCCGGCATTTCCGACTCCAGTACATCCAGCCCGGCTCCACGGATCCAGCCATTTTGCAGGGCTTTCAAAAGCGCTGCTTCCTCCACAGCTGCTCCTCTGCCCACATTAATGAACAAGGGGCATCTTTTCATTTTTCGGAAAGCTTCTTCATTGAAAAAATGATAGTGCTCTTTTCCAATAGCCATATGGTTTGTAATGATATCGCTTTTTTCAAAGAATTCCTCTGCAGAAACAAATTGCACAGGGTATGCCTCTTTGTTAATCGTTTTTCCGGTAGGAGAATATACCAGGATCCGCATACCGAAGGCATCCGCCAGCTTTCCTACCCTTCTGCCGATCCTGCCGAAACCGGCAATCCCCAGTGTCTGACCTTTCAGCCTGTGTAATCCCTGCAGGCTGGTATATTGCCATCTGTACTGTTCGTCAATTTCTTTTCCATAGTGTTTCAGTCCTCTGGACAACGCCAGGATCAACGCCATAGTATGTTCCGCCACTTCTTCCGTACAATATTCTTCTATGGGGATCACCGCGATGCCACGTCTGGTTGCCGCATCCAGATCTACATTGTCATATCCGGAAGCATTCAGTACAATACACCGTAGATTCGGAACAGCCTCCATTACCGCATCACTAATAGGAAGAAACGCAGTAAGCAATGCATCTGCATTGCCTACTGCGTGAATCCATTGTTCACGATTTTCAAAGGGAACCACTTCGACCTCTGTATCCTTAAGAGCCGCAAGTATTCTGTTTTTCTCATACTCCAGGTTCCTGTGCAGTACCCCCGGATAATCCGTTATCACGATTCGTCTCATTCGCCTGCGTTGTCAGCCGCGATCTGGCTGTACTCTTCTACCCATTTGTCAAAATTACCTGCATCCTGATTTTCTTTGATTACAGCATTCAGTATCTCTAACAGATCCTCATTGCCTTTGTTCAAAACGATGGCGGATTCCTTCTGTCTGCCGAAGTTGGCATCTGCGAACTGTAAAGTATCATCTGCAAGCAGATACTGTTTTCCAACGATGCTTTCTACCACAACACCGGAGACCTTACCGTTTTTCAGTTCCAGAATACAATCCGGTACATGCTCCAGAGAAGTCAGGGAATTATCAGGGAGCAATTCCTGAACAAGCTTCTCCTGTGTGGTAGATTTCTCTGCTGCCAGAGGAACTCCCTTCAGATCATCCAGGGTCTTAAACTTGTCTGCATCTGTCTTGTTGATGATAACCACCTGATCTGAGAACAGATAGCTGTCTGAGAAATCCATGGTTTCTTTTCTTTCATCCGTCGGTGCCACACCTGCGATGGCCATATCGATCTTGCCGGCGGGAATTGCTGCCAGCAGAGACGAGAAGGTCATATCCTGGATCTCCAGTTCTACTCCCAGCTCCTCTGCAATCGCCTTTGCCAGTTCCATATCCACACCGATGACCGCCTGATCTGCTGATGTGATATCCACAAATTCGTAAGGAGGATATCCGGATGCTGTTCCTACGACCAGTTTCCCGGATTCTTTAATCTTGGCCAGCAGACCTGTTCCTGACTCGGTTTCCGTTGCTGCTGTTTCCGTTGTCGCTGTTGTCTCGGCTGCGGATGAGATTTCTGCAGTTGCAGCCGTCGTAGTCGACGTTGTACTCTCTGCTCCGCATCCACCGAGAGTCATAACACTCATCACTGCTGCCATTACCATTGCCAAAGCTCTTTTTTTCATAATTTTTTCCTCTCTTTTCTTTTATATTCCTAAAGTGGACATCCGAAAATGCCACATTAGTTTGCTACACATCGTGTACTCCGTGACATCCTCTTCTCGATTTTTTTCAAAATGAAGGAGAATACCGAAGTGATCAGGAAATAAATAAGTGCTACCAAAATCAGCGGAGCCATCGGCTGGAAGCTGATTCCGCGGATCGTATCCGCAGCATACATCAATTCACCGATACCGATAACAGATACCTGTGACGAAGTTTTGATGATCGTAATAAATTCATTGCTTAGGGACGGAAGAATATTTTTCATAGCCTGCGGCAGTACAATACACAGTAAAGTTCTTGCATTGCTCATTCCAAGTGCCAGGGCTCCTTCTGTCTGCCCTCTGTCTACAGATAAGATACCGCCTCTGACGATCTCACAGATATACGCAGTGGAATTGATCGTAAGAGCCACAATACCTGAGACCAGACGGGAGATATCCACACCGCCGAACATAATGCTGGGAACATGAATCCCTATCATGGGCAATCCATAAAATACGATGGATATCTGTACCAGTACGGGAGTTCCCCGAATAAATTCCACATAAGCATTTGCAAACCACCTAAGCAGTCTCACCTTACTCATTTTCATAAAGGCCATCAGCGTACCGAAGATCAATCCAAAGAGAATCGTCAATACAGAAATGATCACTGTGATCTTGACTCCACCGATCAAAAGCATTTTATATTTCACTAAGATTTTCCACAAAGCCAGCATAGGGGTTCCTCCTTACAGCATCTTACTTAAAAAAGCTTTTACTCTGTCATTCTGTGTATGTTCGAAGATATCCTCCGGACTTCCTTCTTCCATAATGTAACCTTCATCCATAAAAACCACTCTGTCGGCCACCTCCCTGGCAAATCCCATCTCATGTGTGACAACTAACATCGTCATACCTGTTTTCGCCAGATTCTTCATTACGGAAAGGACCTCGCCCACCATCTCCGGATCCAGTGCCGATGTGGGTTCATCAAACAATAACACCTCCGGCTGCATTGCAAGAGCTCTTGCTATGGCAACTCTCTGTTTCTGTCCGCCTGAGAGCATTTCCGGGTATACATCCTTTTTTTCCGCCAGTCCCACCACTTCCAGGATATCCATGGCCTCCATGTACACGGTTCCCTTATTTCTTTTTTTGACCTTTACCGGAGCATACATAACATTCTCCAGCACCGTCATATGTGAAAACAGATTGAAATGCTGGAACACCATTCCTACCTCTTCGCGGAGTTTTGTATATTTTTTCCTTGTAGAGATCGGCTCCCCTTTATAATATATTTCTCCGCCACTGATAGTCTCCAGTGCATTCATGCAACGAAGCATAGTGCTTTTTCCGGATCCCGACGGTCCGATGATTGCGATCACCTCTCCTCTTCTGACCTCCAGATTAATGTTCTTCAGAACAACAAGTGTGCTGTAATTTTTCGATAGATTTTTTACTGAAATGATTACATTCTTTTCCTCTTGCATAGTTCTCTCCTTCTTCCGCAAGCCGCACTGTCCGACTTCCGTCTATACAGAAAAAGGCGCTTCTACTCTGTAGAAACGCCTTCGTTTTGTATACCGTATTCATTAACTTTATGTTGCAGATACTAACATATTCTTGAACTATTGTCAACACTCAATTCTAAAAACATTAAAATTGTATACATTTATTTGTTTTCTTGTAGGTTTCACACTGCAAAAACAGTTTCGCGTAATTCTCCAAAAGTTCCACCGTTTTGTCCACTCCCAGTACACCGGCATCGATCATCAGATTTTTATGATTCGGATCCTGAGGCAGATAGCCTGCATACTCCAGATGATAACGTTCTCTGGCTTTATCCACCTCCAGCATCATCCGCCTGGCTTCATCAGGTTCCATGCCGAACTCCTTTTTGCAATTTTCAAACCTTTTCTCCGCCGATGCATAGATATACACATGCATGGTATTCTCATAGGCTGACAAAATGGAATCTGCACATCTTCCCACGATCACACAGGATTCTTTTTCTGCCAGTTCCTTTATGATCGTTTTCTGATTCTCGAAAATCTGATCCCGGATATTACCGGTTCCCATTCCCAAAGGGTACTTCATGCGGAAAAAGCCTCCCTGCACAGACTCTTCCAGTTCCACGATATCCGATGCGCGCATATTCATTTTTTTTGCCGTCATATCTACGATGTCTCGGTCATAATATTTAATACCCAGTCGTTCCGCAAGTTTTCGGGCAATAGGCCTTCCCAGGCTGCCAAACTGTCTGGACACTGTGATCACATACTTTTTTTCACTCATTCTTATCCCTCCTGAATGGAATCGCGAAGCAGAGGAAGTGTAGAACAGTGAATTCCTCCTCCCAGCTTATTGATCTCCGAAATATCCACCGGAATGACATCAATTCCCGCCTTTTCCAGATTCTTTGCTGTACGTACTCCTTTTTCGGAAAACAGAACTTTTCCAGGTTCCAATGCAATACAATTATTGGTCAGCATGGGATCCTCCCTGTCCGTCTCTATGAGTTCGTACCCGCGCTCTTTAAGCATATGCAGGAACCAGTGCGGTAAAATAAAGGTAGAAACCAATATTTTATTCCGGTCTACCGGGACAAACGCCTCATCCAGATGAATATAATAAGCCGGCATATCGATGACGATCAGGTCAATTCCCTGATAGGACAGCAGGGTACGAAGCTGTTCGATCCCTTCATCATTGATCCGGACAGAACGGCCGATAATGGCCGTATGCGGATCCAGCAGGGAAAAAGAGCCACCCTCTACGGTTCCCCTTCCCTGAATGGCACCTATGATGGGAATATTCTGTTCTGCCAGGAATTTTTGGGTCACGTAAGTATCTCCCTGATGAAAATACATGGCAAACCTGGTCAGGATGGCACCCTTAGGAGTCATCAAAGCCACATCTCTCGTAAAGGTCAGATTGGTCCAATAATAAGTTGGGTCGATGAGATAATTCAATTCTATCCCTTCTTTTTGCAAAAGCTCCGCCATATGATGGTGCTGCTTTTGCAGCAGTTCCAGATTGGGAAGCTCCGTCCCCTTCCAGTAATTACGTATCCTGCCGGAGGAACTTTTCAATATTCTGGCTCCCGCCTCTTCCTCGTACACGCCGTCCTTCAGCTGCCGGATCTCCTCTCCGGGACAGTGAAGCAGAATTCTGCGGATCTTTCCAACAGAATTGTCCACGCCGAATTTTTTTCCCCAGACCTCCTCATACACTTCGGAAGTAAACATGTTCTCGATCTTGCTTTGATTCATATACATCTGTAATGTTGCCATAGTACATTCTCCTTTCCAGTTTTTACGTTCAGCCGGTTATCCCAGTTGAAATACCCAGAACAATAAGGGCATAGTGATCACGGACAACAAAGTTGTCAGTCCGATCCCCTTGGATGCTGACACATAATCAGCCCGGTACTGTCTGGCCAGCATGGCCGCCATGGAGCCGGAAGGCGCTGCCAGCGTCACAAAGCATACTCCCAGCAAATACTGATTGCTGACAAAATTTCGAAAGATCAGCATTCCCAGCACCGGTATGATCACAAGTCTTAAGGCTACGAAGATCCATAATCTGACGTCCCTTAAAAATCCTTTCCACTGCACCTCCAAAAAGGAGGCTCCGATCACCATCATGCTTAAAGGAGCTGTCAGATTGCTCAGCATGGATACCGTCTGATTCACGCTTCCCGGCAGTTCTACCCGGAAAAGTGCCAGCATGATCGCCAAGGTCCCCGCAACCACGCCGGAATTCACAAATTTCTTCAGTATCTCTGCCGAGTTTCCTGCTGTACCCGCGATACGGAAAATACCGTAAGTATAGATCAGTAGATTAAAAAAAAGCAAAAATATTGCTCCGTACAGCAGCGCCTCCGCCCCATACATGGCATCCAACAGTGGGAATCCCATAAATCCCATGTTCGTAAATATCAGCAGCACTTTATAAATTCCTGTTTCTTTCCGGTCTACCCCAAGAAGCGTAACTGCCATCTCCGAAACAACAATCAGAAGCAGATAAACTCCCGCGGCCACCAGAGCTACCTTGAACAATTCCCGTCTGTCCATGCTGGTTCCGATACCACCGGAAAGGATTAGGGCCGGATTCGCCACGTTGACGATCAGCCATGACAGAAAACCACTATTGTGCTGATCCAATATTTTCCCTTTTGCCATACAAAATCCCAGCAACATAAAGAAAAATAATATCAGTAGCTGTCTGCATAAAATCATAGCAATTCCTCTAATACTTCCTCCAGAATATGGATGGCAATATCTATTTCCTGTCCGGTAACGGTCAGAGGTGCAATAAAGCGGACCACATTATGATCACTGCCACAGGTCAGCAGCAGTAAGTCCTTCTCCAGAGCTTTTTGCTTGATCTGTCCTGTCAGAAATGCATCCGGTTCTCCGTTTTCTGTGACCAGTTCCATGGCATTCATCAGACCGACACCTCTGACATCTCCGATACGCTTCGGGTATCTGCTCCTTAGTCCGTTTAGTTTTTCACGCATGTATGCACCCTGTTTTCTTGCATTTTCCAACAGATGATCTCTTTCAATGATTTCCAGCGTTTTCAACCCTGCGGCACAGGCCAGCGGATTCCCGCCAAAGGTTCCTCCGTGAGCGCCTGCAGGCCATTGATCCATAATTTCTTTTTTTGCAATGATCGCTGCCAGAGGGACGCCTCCCCCCAAAGCCTTGGCAGATGTCAGAATGTCCGGTTTCACGCCGAACGTCTGGTACGCATAAAGTTCTCCCGTTCTGCCGACACCGGTCTGCACTTCGTCAAAAATCAACATGATCCCGTGTTTGTCACAAATCTCCCGAAGTCCCTTTAAAAATTCCGGCTTAGGAGGAATGTACCCGCCTTCTCCCTGTACCGGTTCCACAATGATCGCAGCCACACATTCCGGATCGATCTGTTTTGCGAAGATCGCATCAAACTGCTTCAGACATTCCATATGGCACTCCCCTTCTTTTTTGCCAAATGGGCAATGATGACAGTTAGCATAATCCGCCCAGTATACCGAAGGCATCAATGGCTCGTAAAATTTCCGATAGGCACTGCTGGAGCCTGTAATGGACATGGATCCAATGGTTCTTCCGTGAAAGGAATTCCGGAATGCGATAATTCCGGGTCTGCGTGTAACATATTTTGCCAGCTTCATGGCACCGTCATTGACTTCTGCACCGGAGTTGCTGAAGTACACTTTGGTATCTCCTCCTGTCAATTCCACCAGGCGTTCTGCAAGTCTTACATAAGATTCATTGTAGACCACATTATGCCCTACATGGATCATAGTATCCAACTGTTCCCGGATGGTCTCTACCACCTCAGGATTTTTATTTCCCAGATTATTTACAGCAACGCCACTGGCAAAATCCAGAATTCTGCGTCCATCCTCCGTATAAATATAACACCCTTCACCGTCTACGATTCCGAGAGTCGTTGCCCGGTTGGCCACCGCCGGCATTACCTTGCTGCATCTTTCATACATACTACTCATAGTAATTCCTCCTTGCGTTTTTCTCCCATTATTTATCTTCCTGTTTTCCTGTGTAGACTAATGTCAGCATTTTATCCATCTCTTCCACAGTCATTTCCACCGGATTCACCTTTGTTGCTCCCAGCATGGCATGCTGAAGCAGCAGATCGTGTTTTTCACGGAACATTTCCTCTGTGACTCCCGCCTCCCGAAAGCAGTGAGGAATTCCCAGTTGTTCGCGCATTTCCTCAATTTTTAATATAATATCTTCACAGCGGCACCGATACGACAATTCTGCAAGCTTTGCTTTGACACGCGGATCCCGGCTGTTGTACCGCAGCACATACGGCAGAATGATGGCATTCGTCAGTCCGTGTGCCATATCATAGGCTGCGCCAAAGGAATGTGCGATTCCGTGAACCATACCCAGTCCCACATTGGCAAAGCCGATGCCTGCCATAGCCTGGAAATTATGGACCTTTTCCCGGGCCATGGGATCCTCCTCCAAAACCGATTTTGGAAGCCATTCTATGATCCCGATAATTGCAGCGCTGCAAAGCCCTTCATCAAAATCGTCCAAATTATGATTGGTATATGCCTCAATGGCATGAGTCAGAGCATCCATTCCAGTCTCAGCCGCTATATTTTTCGGCATAGTCATCACAATATCCGGATCCAGGATTGCCAGATCCGGACGAAGACAGTCTGTCATGATCGGTACCTTAAGCTCCTGCTCTGGGTCAGTGATCACAGTACCCCTGGTAACCTCTGAGCCGGTTCCCGAAGTGGAAGGGACACAGATCAGTGCTGTTTTCCTCTCCGCTGGGATCTCTCCGCGGGAATTATATTCCAGAACATTTTCAAAGGTCAGATAAGGGAACTCATAGAACAACAGGATTGCTTTGGCACAATCCATAGCGGAGCCTCCGCCCAAAGCTAAAATACAATCCGGACCAAACGCAAGACATTGCTCCAATCCTTTTTGTACGTCCGCAATAGACGGATTTTTCGGCACTCCGGAATATACCACAATATGGCTGTTATTTTTTTCTAACATACCTCTGACCCGGTCCACCACACCGGTCCGCATCATGGAGCTTCCTCCGGTGACGATCATAACCTTCTCATAAGTATATTGCTCCAGTGCCTCCAAAGACCCTCGTCCTGTAAAAATTCCTTTTCCGCTTAATACGAGCTTACGCATCTTGTCTCCTCCTTTATTTCAGATAATGATCAATCGTTTTTTGGATCAGCTTCGGAAGCAGGTCAAAGGTGTAAGGTACATTAACACGTTCTGTCCATTTATGTGCATCCTTTCCGAAGCCTCCGAAGTTTACCGCCGGGATTGCCAGTTTCCGGATATTTTGCAACGGCAGCGGATACAGCGTATCAAATCCCGGGAAATTTTGAACCAATGCTTCTACCGATTCTATCGGATCATCAATATTGAGGTAACTGCTGTCCGACAGGCTGGGATAAAATCTCATGATGCGGTACGTCACATCATACTCTGCGGTCATTTCATCTGTCAGCTTCCGGAGCTCTCTGATCAGTTTTTCACTTTTCCCCTGCAGCGTATTGTGAGGGCAGTAGGGTGCTGCATAGTACATAACAATGGCAGGCGAAGTAATTCCCGCCGTATGCAGCAGGTATCGGATCATGGCAATAGGAACCTCTCTCTTATCGACTCCTCTACTTACTTCCTCCTCCATCCGTCTGTGCATCTCTTCTTCTGAAAAGCCTTTGGTTTTGCTGACTTTTTCATATAACTCTTTATAGGTCATGACCTTACAGTTATAATCCTGCATGCTGATGTTATTTCCGCTTTTTGCAGAAAACCACTCGATTTCCCGACGGGTTCTCTCAAGAATTGTCTCCTTTACTTCCTCTGCAGCCTTCTTCAATTTGTCAGTGATCTCATCAATGGTCGCATTATGTACAAAATAGTTGAAATATACCAGGGCTTCCCCGGTGGTCTGTACATTGTACCAGGGCTTCAGGTCTTTCATTTTCAGAACACTGGGCGGATAGGTATATTCGCCTTCATACTCATCGATAAAATCATGATTCAGATGAATTCTGTGCACAAGCTCCGCCGCTATCATGGATGCATCCAGACCTTCAAAACATTGTCCCACATGGGTTTCCTTTCCCTGAATATAAAAACAGGGGAGTAGTTTTCCCACCATACCGGTATAAATCGTCTTGACCTCATCCCCCGGATACAGGGGGCAGATATAATCATTGTTAATTCCCATAATATATGAAAGGTGATATTTTTCTTTTAATTCCACAAGTACATCCGTTGCCTCTATGATTCCGGTATGCAGATTCTCTTCCACCGGATTGAAGGATACCACAATGTTTCCCGACAGTTCCTCCGGATGCTCGCAGGCATCTTTCAGAATGCTGAGAAATACCGCATCTCCGTCCTTCATATCGCAGGTGCCCCGGCCAAACATATAATCTCCTGATTGCAGATCCTTTCGTACTTCCTCCGGCAGTTCCACATCTTCCAGGCGCTGTATCAGTTGCTCCGGATCACAGGCACAATCCTCCAATACACCATAACCTTCGAGTCCCACCGTATCTGTGTGCCCATGAAATAACAATGTTTTTCCATTCGGCTCCTTTTCTCCCAACAGGATAGCGATGACATTTCTTCTGTGAAGAGAATCGTTTTTTAATTCCCGAACGATCACCTGCTCCGGGTGTTTTTTAAAATAAGGGATTGTTCTGATAAAATTCTCTATGTACTCTCCGATTTTTCTTTCGCCCTCCGTGGTGTTGATACTCGGGATCTTAACCATTTCTTTTGTTATCCGAATCATATCCTCTCTCATATCCGTCACCTTCCTTTTCCTATCACTTAATTTCCGGTATTTCTCTTCCACAACGTACAAAGGAGCCAGACATTTCACTGTCCGGCTCCTTTGCCATGTGTACTGTATACAGTTTTAGCATATGATTATTCATCTGTCAATACAATTATACCCATTTAATAGGGTTTTTTCTTTTTTTGCTTGCAGAACACATATTTATATAGTACTATAAATGTATACATTAACCAAAAGGAAGACTTTCTATGGAATTGAAACCTATTCGAAAAAACATTACCTTAAAAGATCAGGCTTATGAACAGATCCGTCAGGCTATCAATACCAATACCTTGAAACCGGGTACCGCTCTGACCGAAGAACAACTAAGCAGCATGCTTTCCATCAGTCGTACTCCCATACGGTCTGCTCTTCAACAGCTGGTATACGAGAAATTATTAAGTCAGGATGCCACCGGGCATATCTATGTATCTACCATTACGGAAAAAAGTGTGCAGGATACCTCGAAAGTCCGCACTGTACTGGAATGTATGGCTATTGATTCCGCCGTTTTCCCATTATCGGAGGCAAAGCTTCAGGAGCTGGAACGGATTGACCGGGAACAACATGAATTAATCGTCACACACCCTGAGGACAATCTCAGATTTGCAGAGCTGGACAAAGAATTTCACTGTGCGATTGCAGAGTGCTGCGACAATGCTTCCCTGATTGAATTTATTCAAAGCATTAACAACGTTATGGTAAGGTTCAATGTCCTGTCCGGAACTCTTCCGCAGAACAGGCAGGATGCTCTCATCGAGCACGAAAATATTATTGCATTTCTTAAAAAAGGGCAGCGGGAATTTGCAAAAGTGGCTCTGTCCGAGCACCTGAAGCACGTAGAAGAAAGAATGCTTTCCGAAAGCAAAAAGGAGCGATAACTATCGCTCCTTTTTATTATCTAATTAGATTAGAGATCAGATTAGAACTTTGCTACGCTAACCTTAACGCCGGGGCCCATGGTGCTGGTCAGAGTGATGCTTCTCAGATACTGACCCTTTAATGCGCTGGGCTTAGCCTTTACGATAGCGTCCATAAGTGCGTTGAAGTTCTCCTGCAGAGCTTCCTCAGTGAAAGAAGCCTTACCAACGGGAACATGCACGATGTTGGTCTTGTCAAGTCTGTACTCGATCTTACCGGCTTTGATATCGTTAACTGCCTTGGTTACATCCATGGTTACGGTACCAGCCTTAGGGTTAGGCATTAAGCCCTTAGGTCCGAGAACCTTACCCAGACGACCTACAACACCCATCATATCAGGGGTTGCTACTACAACGTCGAAGTCCAGCCATCCTTCGTTCTGGATCTTCGGGATCAGCTCTTCGCCGCCAACATAATCAGCGCCTGCTGCTTCAGCCTCGTTGATCTTATCGCCTTTTGCGAATACCAGAACTTTTACAGTCTTACCGGTTCCGTTAGGCAGTACAACTGCGCCACGGATCTGCTGCTCAGCGTGACGTCCGTCACAACCGGTTCTGATGTGAACCTCGATGGTCTCATCGAATTTAGCAGTTGCAGTTTTCTTAACCAGAGCGATAGCATCGTTAGGCTCATAGAATGTAGCGCGATCTACCAGCTTGGCAGCTTCGGTATATTTCTTACCATGTTTCATTATTTTACCTCCTAGGTTCCAGCGGCAATCTCATTGTCGATTGCCTCCCAAATATTTATAAGTTACTCCTCAACAACAATACCCATGCTGCGTGCAGTACCAGCGATCATGCTCATAGCTGCTTCCAGGCTTGCTGCATTCAGATCCGGCATCTTCATCTCAGCGATCTCCTGAAGCTTAGCCTTGGAAATGGTAGCTACCTTGGTCTTGTTGGGAACGCCGGAACCGGACTTGATGTTGCAGGCTTTCTTTAACAGTACTGCTGCAGGGGGAGTCTTTGTAACGAAACTAAAGCTTCTGTCTGCATATACAGTAATAACTACGGGAATGATAAGATCTCCCTTGTCTGCTGTTCTTGCGTTGAACTGCTTTGTAAATTCAACGATGTTCACCCCGTGCTGTCCAAGTGCAGGACCAACAGGGGGAGCCGGTGTTGCTTTGCCGGCAGGGATCTGTAACTTGATATATCCTTCTACTTTCTTTGCCATTGTGGCACCTCCTATAATGTGGTAATTCGGCGCAGGCTGCCTTGTTGCTTGCCTCCTGCTCCCACTGGAACGTTGCCGTTCCTTTTGTGCTGCCTCTCTCAGGCCCTTGCGGATCCGAGAGTTTATATTTTATTCCAGATATCTCCGGAAGAAAATATCTTTGTAAGCTTCATTAAAGCTTTCTGACCTCTGCAAAGCTGATTTCCACAGGGGTCTCTCTTCCAAACAGTTCTACATTGATCGTAGCTGTCTGTTTGCCATAGTCCAGTTTCTGCACCACGCCGACAGTATCTTTCCATACTCCGGCCACAACAGCAATGCTGTCGCCCTCGCCAAAGTCGATCGATACATTTTCGGTCTTAATGCCCAAAGGCTTCATCTCAGCTTCTGTAAGAGGTACAGGTTTACTTCCGGGACCTACGAATCCGGTCACGCCACGGGTATTACGAACAACATACCAGGTATCATCGTTCATTTCCATATTAAGAAGTACGTATCCGGGGAACATCTTCTTGGATACCGTCTTGCGGGCTCCGTCCTTCAGTTCCACCACATCCTGCATAGGGACTCTTACTTCAAGAATCTGTTCTGCCAGATTCTTGTTGTTCTCTATGGTCTTCTCGATATTGGCTTTGACCTTGTTCTCATATCCTGAATAGGTATGGACTACATACCATTTTGCCTCTGCCATACAATCACCCTCGCTCTATAATGATGTTAAGAAGTTTACGCCGTACTGAATAAAATAATCCAGCACCGCAATAATCACACCAACTACAACTGAAATTGCAACAACCGCTACGGATTGCTTCAATGTGGATTGTCTGTCCGGCCATGAAATTTTCTTAAATTCAGCTTTTGCGCCTTTGAAGAAACTGGGGCGCTTCTGTTTTTCTGCGGAATCTCCCATTTCGACCTCCCATGCTAGAACGGCTGATTATTTGGTTTCTTTGTGCAATGTATGTGTTTTGCAGAATCTACAATACTTCTTGGTTTCCATTCTATCAGGATGAGTCTTCTTATCCTTGGTAGTATTGTAGTTACGCTGCTTGCACTCGGTACATGCTAAAGTAATTTTTGTACGCATTTTTCTACCTCCACGTGTTTTCTGATCTCTAAATTTAAGCATAAAAAAAAGACCTAAATCTCATCTCGCTTGGATACTATAACATAATCCTCGGCTTTCGTCAACTGTTTTCCCGAAAATCCAGCTGTTTTTCTTGTTTCTTCTTATTATATATGCTATAATAGCCTCATAAAAGTGGATGACTGTATTTTTTCATAAAATATCCTTGATCACGGAGGAGAAAGGAGATATCTATGGGTGCTGTTCTCAACACGGTATACAACAACTATCTGGCGGCATATTCTCCCAGACAGCTGACGAAGTATGACACACATAAAAAAAGCGAACTCCGCAGCGTATATAATTCCATTGTAAAACTGAACAAAGATGCTCCCTGGTATCTTCCGACCACCAACAAGGACACACAGCACTATGCCGTATCTCTGAAGGAAAATGCCCGTGAGCTTCATAACGCGATCGCACAGCTCGGCGGTCTGGAGCAGGACAGCATGTTCCGTAAAAAAAGTGCTTATTCCACAGACACCGAAGTAGCAGAAGCAGCCTACATCGGTTCCGACGCTTTGACAAGTACTTCTCCGGAATTTGATCTTGAGGTAAAAGAACTGGCCACCCCGCAGGAGAACCTGGGATATTTTCTCCCGGATCTGGCTACCACGCTTTCCCCTGCGACCTACTCCTTTGATATTTCCATCAACGATATGAACTATGAATTCCAGTTCAATATCAACGAAGGAGATACGAACCGCCAGATCATGGATCGTCTCTCACGGCTGATCAACAATGCGGATATCGGTATCCAGGCAAATGTTGCAGAATCCGATTCCCGTTACGCGCTCCGGCTGACCTCTGATGCTACCGGTGTACCGGCCAACAAGGCTTATCATTTCCGTGTAAGTGACGATCACACCAGCAAAACCTCCGGTGTCGTAGGCAATATGGGGTTGAATTATATCAGCCATCCTGCCGGCAATGCATGCTTCCTGATCAATGGTGAAGAGCGTTCTTCTTCCTCCAACCATTTCACGGTTGGCAAGCTGTTCGATGTACAGATCAAAGCCGTAAATCCCGAAGATAAGCCGGTGCATATTGGTCTGAAGACAGACACCGAATCCATTACTGACAATATCAACCAGCTGATCGGCAGCTACAATAGCTTCATCCGGTCTGCAGCTTCTTATCTGGAGACCCAGTCCAGAAGCAGACAGCTGGTCCGTGAATTTTCATCAATTGCTTCCCATTACGGCACTTCTCTGGAAAATATGGGAATGCACCTGCAGGATGACGGTATTCTCTCTGTCAACGATGAAAAATTACAGCAGGCAGCGGCATCAGCGGGAAATGATCTATCATCTTTCAGCGTATTGAAGGATTTCAGCAGTTCCCTGTTGCGTAAGAGCGATCAGGTCTCCCTGAACCCTATGGATTATGTAGACAAAAAAATAGTGGCCTACAAAAATCCCGGTCACAATTTTATCAGTCCCTACACCACCAGTGCTTACAGCGGCATGATGTTTAACAGCTACTGTTGATCCTTTCACAGATCAAAGCAGTAGCTGTTTTTGTTTGATTTTATTTTGTTTTTTTCGCCTTGGCCTTGTACTTATCGATCTGTACAAAATCGTCCATCAGTTCCAGGATCTTATCACGTCCTGTCTGATTCAGCTTCACATAATTCTGCATAACACGATTTTCCAAAAGCTGTGCTCCCAGAGATGCATCTCTCTCCAGAGAGGAAAAATCCACAGGATTCAGACTCAGCTTGTCGCACATTTTGATCACTGTTCCGTACGCCATCCCTTCAATACCGCGCTCGAGAGCTGTTACCAGTGTGCTGTAGGGAATGTTCATCTCCATTGCAAACTGTCTGACACTGCGATACTGTCTTAAAATTTCTTTCTTTAAAATCTCCGCCTTAGTCATATTTATTCCTCCGCATATCCTCCACAATTGGTACAACTATAATATACGATTTTGCGTTTTCCATTTCAAGTTAAAAACAGAATTTTAAGAATTTCGACGAAATTTTAACAATATTTTTATATTTTCTCCAGTTGCTCCAGCCAGATCCGGGCGCAGGCGTCAGACGGCATCCGCAGGTCTCCTCTGGGCGACAATGCCACGCTTCCCACCTTGGGGCCGTCCGGCAGACAGGACCGTTTAAATTGCTGGGCAAAGAATCTTCGGTAGAAGTTTTTCAACCATTTTTTAATGATTTCGTCACTGTATCTTCCCGAAAATGTATCTTTTGCAATCCTGTAAATCTTATCCGGAGCATATCCACAGCGAAGCATATAATATAAGAAGAAATCATGCAGTTCGTAAGGCCCTACCAGATCTTCTGTCTTCTGTGCAATGTTTCCTTCCACCGGCGGGAGCAGCTCCGGACTGACCGGGGTATCCAGCACATCCTTCAATACTGCCGTAAGTTCCCTGTTTTCACAGGTATCCGCATAATAGTCCACCAGATGCCGCACCAGTGTCTTGGGTACACCTGCATTGACGCCATACATGGACATATGGTCTCCATTGTAGGTGGCCCAGCCCAGTGCCAGTTCCGACATATCTCCCGTACCAATGACCAGTGCATTTTCCTTGTTTGCGATGTCCATCAGCACCTGCGTGCGTTCCCTGGCCTGCCCGTTTTCATAGGTAACATCATGGCATTCCATATCCTGCCCGATATCGGCAAAATGTCTGGTCACAGATTCTCTGATATCCACTTCCCGCAGGGTTACACCCAGAGTCTTCGCCAACAGGCAGGCATTTTCATACGTCCGGTCCGTTGTTCCGAAGCAGGGCATGGTCACTGCTATAATTCCTTTTCTGGAAAGTTGCAGCAGGTCAAAGGTACGCACCGTCACCAGCAGTGCCAATGTGGAATCCAATCCTCCGGAGATTCCGAGGACCGCCGTTTTTAATCCTGTATGCGCATACCTTTTCTTCAGTCCGTATGCCTGAATGGACAAAATATCCTCGCACCGTCTGTTTCGAAGTGCAGGATCCTCCGGCACAAAAGGATGTGCGGCAAATTTACGATCCAACCGGGTCTGTGCAAGCTTTACGGAAAAAGGGACCACGCGGTAATCTTTCTCCGGCTTCTGTCCGAACGTTCCCATTCTTCTACGTTCATTCACAATTCGAAGTACATCCAGATCCGCATATACAATTCCGGAAGAGAATCGGGATGACTGTACAAGCAGCGTACCATTCTCCGCGATCAGGTCATGTCCTCCGAATACCAGATCCTGGGTGGATTCTCCCTCTCCTGCGGAAGTATAGATATATCCGCACAGGAGTCTTGCGCTGGCAGATTTTACCAATAACATGCGATAGTCATCTTTGGAGACGGTCTCATTGGATGCAGAGAGGTTTGCGATCACCGTGGCTCCCGCAAGTGCATGAGATGTGGAAGGAGGTTCCGCCACCCACAGATCCTCGCAGATTTCACAGCCGATCACCAGTTCCGGAAGTTCTGTGCAGCGAAACAGAAGGTTTATTCCAAAGGGGATTTTCCGCCCGGATAATTGATATTCCGTTACGGTCTCCTCCCCGGGAGTGAAATGTCTTCCCTCATAAAATTCTCCGTAGGAAGGAATGTTTTTCTTCGGGATCATTCCCAGGATATCTCCGTGATGTAATAGCGCCGCAACATTGTATAACCGGCCGTCTTTCTCTATCGGAAGTCCCACCAGTATCACGGCATCCATTTTTGCAGTCTGCGCCGTGATCCGAAGCAATGCTTCCTTTGCCTCTTCCAACAACAGGTTCTGAAGAAACAGATCCCCACAGGTATACCCCGTGATACACAGTTCCGGAAATACCACTATTTTTGCTCCATGGGAGACCGCTTCCTCCATCTGTTCACAGATCACCTGTGCATTATAAACCGGATCCGCCACCCGGATCGCCGGTGTGGCGGATGCTGCTTTGACAAATCCCTGTTTCATAGGCTTCCTCGCTTTACTGAATCATTTCCTTTAATTCATCCACGGTAAAGTTATAGTTTTTATTACAAAAATGGCAATTCACTTCTATCTCTTTGCCATCATCGATCATAGACTGCAATTCTTCTCTTCCGATACTGATCAGCGCTTTTCTCACACGGTCTTTGCTGCAATTACAGGAAAATCCCACCGGAAGTGTATCCGTAACTTCCAGATCCATTCCCTCCAGCAGAACACCCAACATTTCCTCCGGTGTCTTGCCGGCATCCAGCATTGTGGTGACGGAAGCAAGATTTTTGATATTCTCCTCCAGCTTACTGATCGTCTCCTCCTCTGCAAAAGGCATCAACTGCACAATAAAACCGCCGGCCTGCCTTACAGTATTATCTCTGTTCATCAACACTCCCAGTCCCACAACAGAGGGAACCTGCTCAGATACTGCAAAATAATAAGTCAGATCCTCTGCAATCTCACCGGTCTGAAGATCCGTCTGTCCCACATAGGGGTCTTTCAGGCCCATGTCGCGGATCACGCTCAAGACACCGGCACCCACTGCACCGCCCACATCCAGTTTGCCCTGGGCATTGGCAGGCAGGATCACATCCGGCACATTGGCATACCCCTTCGCATGTCCGTTCCTATCCGCAGTCACCGTCAGTCCGCCGATAGGACCGTCTCCTTTGATCTGCAGGGTGATCAGTTCATCGTCTCCCTTCAGCATACTGCCCATCATAACCCCGGCACTGAGAAGTCTTCCCAACGCTGCCGTAACCACGGGGCTTGTATTATGTGCCGCCCGTGCAGTCTCCACTGTCTCTCTTGTAGTGCATGCGAATGCCCGGATCTGTGCATTCGCTGCAGTTGCACGTACCATATAATCCTTCATTTATTTCACGTACCTTTCTGTCGGCAGCTCCTTTTGCTGCTCTTTTGCTACAATATATACTCTCTCGCTGGTCGCCGTTGCTGCCTCTCCGGTATCGGAATCCATGATTTCGAGGACATTAAGTCCGGCCTGTTCCAACAGCGCCCTCATCTGTTCCGCAGTATATCCACGTTGCAAATGCGTCTCAGTGAATCTGCGGAAAATATCTTCCTCTTCCTGCACGAAAATGGTGAGATCATACTCATTGATCTCCTCTTCGGGATCGTAATAATTCTCCCAGATAAAACTGCAATCCTCTCTGTTCTCCGCAATAGTGGTATTACCGATGACTTCCCGGTATTTGTAGGCGGTATTAAAATCAAAGATAAATACCCCGCCGGGATAGAGATAATTGTTCACCAGCCGGAATACCTGCAAAAGTTCCTCTTCTTCCAAAATATAATTGACGGAATCACAGACACTGATCACCGTACCCACGGTAGAATACAGATCCAGTTCCCGCATATCCTGATGCAGATAAAGGATCTCCGAACCACTCTCCGCTTTTTTATCCATGGCAATATTCAGCATTTCTTCAGAATTATCCACGCCAATGCAGTCATAGCCTTTTTGATACAGCATTTCCGTCAACGTACCTGTGCCGCAGCCCAGATCCACCACCAGATTACGCTCGGAATCCAGAATTCCCTCCGCATCCCGCTCCGGCTTCGACACTCCATAGGCTGCGATCAGCCGGTTCAGACGTTCGCACCACATTTCATAAGGGGTATTGTCCATGAGTTCATCATATACTCTTGCAAAATCGGTATAAATCTCTTCTGTGTTTTCCATAGCTACAGTATCTCCGGTTTCTTAAAAAATAGTCCCAAGTGCCCCGAACACTCCCATGCTGAGCAGTCCCATGATCACACCTGCCAGAACAACACCACACATTACAGCTATTACGCTGGACTTAAAGTCCATGTCTAACAGACTGGCTGCCAGAGTTCCGGTCCATGCACCGGTTCCGGGAAGCGGAATTCCCACAAACAGAAGCAGTGCCACGAACAGACCTCTTCCGGCCTTCTCCTGCAGCTTCTGTCCACCCTTGTGGCCTTTTTCCAGACAAAAAGTAAAAAACTTACCGATGACAGGTTTGTCTGCACCCCACTCCAATACTTTTCTCGCAAAAAAGAAAATAAACGGCACAGGAAGCATATTGCCCAGGATGCATACAATATAGCTGGGAAGCAGCGGCAGATTCATTCCCACCGCAATGGGAACAGCGCCTCGAAGTTCAATCAACGGAACCATAGATACCAGAAAAATGATCAAATACTTTTTTAACATGTGTTTACTCCAATTCTTTTATTTTTTAATTATACCCGCTTTTCCAGATATTCTTTCAGAAAAGCGATCAGACGGTCCATTTCCTCATCCGTACCGACCGAGATACGCAGGGAGTTGGAAATGCGGGGTTTGTTCCAGTGTCTGACATAAATATCCGCCTCTCGAAGTGCCCGGAACAATTCTTCTGCCGGAACTTCCTTATGAGAAGCAAAGATAAAGTTTGCCTTGGAATCCGGGAAAGTAAATCCCAGGCTCGTCAGTTCCTTTTTCACCCGCTCTCTCGTAGCTATAATTTTAGCCGTGGTTGCTTTAAAATAAGTATCATCCTTCACTGCTTCCACGCCCATTACCTGCGAAGGCAGGTTCATGGTGTAGGAGTTAAAGGAAAACTTCACGTCATTCAGATAGTGGATCAGTTTCTCGTTGCCGATGCAGAAACCGATACGCATTCCCGCCATAGCTCTGGACTTGGAAAACGTCTGAACGACCAACAGATTTTCGTATTTTTTAAGTAACGGCAGTGCACTTTTGCCACCGAAATCCACATAAGCCTCATCCACGATCACTACCACATCCGGATTTGCCTGCAGGATCTCCTCAACTGTTTCAAGAGATTCCTCCTCGCCGGTAGGAGCGTTGGGATTCGGGAAGATGACACCGCCGTTAGGCTGTCTATAATCTTCCGGATGGATATGCCAGTTTTCATCCAATGCACAGGTGCGATATGGGATCCGGTACAGATCTGCCCATACATCATAAAAGGAATAGGTGACGTCCGGGAACAGAATCGGCTTACCACTGTTAAAAAAAGTCATAAAGGCCATAGACAATACATCGTCCGAACCGACTCCCACGAATACCTGCTCCGGTTTTACATCATAATATGCTGCCAGGGCATCCACCAGGGGCTGCGCATTTGAATTCGGATATAATCTGAGTGCTGCACTCTCCATATTTTCCGCCGCTTTTCGCACCCCGGGTGCGGGAGGATACGGGCATTCATTTGTATTTAATTTAATCATATTGGGACGGTTCGGCTGTTCCCCTGCCACATAAGGAACTACCTTACGTACATTTTCTTCCCATTTCATAATTTCACTCCTCATTCCTGCTATTCAACTCTTCCCGATAGCTTGCTGCCTGTTCCGAAAGTCCCAGGCGATCATAGCATCGGACCAGTCCCTTCAGCGGTTCTGCCCCGGAAGTCCTTAGTGCCAGTACCGGCTGCGTTTCATATACCGCATTGTAGTACCAGATGACCGCTTCCTCCAAGTCCCCGGATGTCTCGTAGAAATGCCCCAATTCGCAGCAGATCTCCGAGCAGCCGTCTCCGGCGATCACCTTCGAGGTGTATTTGAAAAAGCTCACCGCATCTCCCCGCAGTCTTGCCGCTTTTGCTGCCACACAACAGCCTTCCGTGATCTCATCTCCGCTTCTGTCCGGAGAAGCCACCTGCATCTGAAAATAGTTCTCTGCCTCCAGAAAATCCCTGTCCGCTCCACCCAGGAACAATTCTCTTGCATACATTCCATACAACCTTCTGGAAAGCTGTCTTCCTGCTGCGATCTGTTTACGGAAATTGGCAATATCCCTGCCTGCATGATTCTGCTCCGGCATATGGGTGATCACAATATCACTGTCATAGACAACCGGTTCCAGCCGGACCATTTCATGAATTGGTTCTTCCCATACAAAATTTCTCAGTCTCTTAAACAACTTCGGCCGATATTCTTCATCAAAATTATAAACTGTACCGTTGTGCAGCTGGTTGCCGTATTTCATCTGTACAATTTCAATTTCGGGCAGAAGCGTTTCTTTTAACACCTGAAACCTTGCCCGGTTCTCTTCCGAGAGAACCTCATCCGCATCTGCGGAATAAATATACTCACAAGTTGCCTTGGAAAAAGCAAAATTCCTCGCTGCACTGAAATCATCGATCCATGTAAAATCATAGACCCGATCCGTGTATGTCTGTGCGATCCGTCTGGTCGCATCCGCAGAGCCTGTATCCACGATGACGATCTCATCCACCAGATCTTTTACGCTGTCCAGACATCTTGCCAGGATCCGTTCTTCATTTTTCACGATCATGCATAAAGAAATTGTGATCATCTGCATTCACCGTTCCTTTATAACATCTTATAGTACCTTAGATAAAAATTCCTGTAATCTGGGGCTCTGCGGATTGGTGAAAAATTCCTGAGGAGTATTCTCCTCCACAATATTTCCGCCATCCATGAAAAGCACTTTTGTACCTACTTCTCTGGCAAATCCCATTTCGTGCGTTACGACCACCATTGTCATACCGCTCTCCGCCAGTTCCTTCATAACTTCCAGAACTTCTCCGACCATCTCCGGGTCCAGTGCGGAAGTCGGTTCATCGAATAGCATTACTCTTGGATTCATGGCAAGAGATCTTACAATGGCGATTCTCTGTTTCTGTCCGCCGCTGAGGGATGCGGGATAAGCATCTGCTTTTTCCTCCAATCCTACTCGTTTTAACAGCTTCAAAGCATTTTCCTTTGCTTCTTCTTCGCCCATCAGTTTTAACTTCACAGGTGCCAGCGTAATATTATTCATGATCGTAAGGTTATTGAACAGATTAAAATGCTGGAACACCATCCCCATATGCTGACGGACTTTATTAATGTCAATCTTGGGGTCTGTGATATTCTGTCCGTCGAACCATATTTCACCGCTGGTAGGTCGCTCCAGCAGGTTCAGGCAACGTAAAAATGTACTTTTGCCGGATCCGGAGGGGCCCACTACTACGATTTTTTCACCGGGATGAATATGATAACTTACCCCTTTTAACACCTGATTATCTTCAAAGCTTTTATGCAGATCTTTAACGATTATCACTCTTACGCAGTCTCCTTTCCAGTTTTGCAAGCAGGATGGACAATACCTTGGTCAATACAAAATAGATGAAGGCAATACCAAGCAGCGGTGTAAATACATCGAACAGCTTGGAAGTCATCTGATTGGCCACACGGGTAAGATCGCTCATTCCTACATAACCCACAATAGATGTCTCCTTGATCAACACGATAAATTCGTTGCCCAGCGGAGGCAGAATGCTCTTGAATGCCTGAGGAATAATGATATAACGCATGGTCTGGAATTTATTCAATCCCAGAGATCTTCCCGCTTCCATCTGTCCTTTATCCACCGCCAGAATTCCCGCTCTGACGATTTCTGCCACGTATGCTCCGGAATTAATACCGAAAGTCAGGCTGGCGATCAGAACACTGTTTTTGCAGGTAGCCAGAATACCGGACCACATGATCAGCAATTGGACCGTGGTAGGCGTACCGCGGATAATATCAATATAGGCGCTCGCAATACGGGATGCTATCGTCTTCGAACCGTTTTTTCTCGTAGACAATTTTAAAAATGCTGCAATCGTTCCAATCAGGATACCAAGCAGTGCCGCAAAAAAAGAAACCTCTAAGGTTACTCCCAGGCCTTTCAGATAAAGCTTCCATCTGTCAGCTTCAATGAAGGCTGCATAAATATGTTGCCAGATATTTTGCATGTTATTTCCTATGCCTTTCTTGTAAATGTATAAATTTCCATTACCTACCTTAATATAGCAAAAAGAAGAGAATGGCACAAGCCATTCTCTTCTTTTTTCGTGTATATTTTGTATAAAAATTACTCTCCGATGTACTGAGCTACCAGAGCATCAAAGGTACCATCTGCCTTAAGGTCTTCCAGTGCCTGATTGATCTGATCTACCAGTTCGCTTCCCTTGGGAAGTGCGATCGCATATTCCTCGGTCTCGAAGCCGAACTCTGCGCCATCGATGATTTTAACCTTGCCTTCGAATTTGGTGTTGAATACTTCTGCAGGGTTTTTGTCGATAATAACAGCATCTACTCTGCCATTTACCAGATCGTTGACAGCATCGATAGCTCTATTATAGGTCTGTGCGGTAGCTCCTTCAATGTCCTCGGAAAGGAACATTCCGGTGGTACCAAGCTGACTGCCGATGGTCTTGTTCTTCAGGTCATCAGCGGTTGCAATATCGGAATCTGCTGCAACGATCACATACTGTACAGCCTCGTAATAAGGATTGGAGAAATCCACCTGCTCCTTACGCTCGTCCGTTATGGTCATACCGGCAATGGCACCGTCAATTCTGTTGCCGATAGAGCTTACCAAAGAGTCGAACTCCATGTTCTCTACCTGAACTTCCATACCCAGCTTCTCGCCTACTGCCTTGATCAGAGCGACATCAAATCCATCGGGTTCTCCGTCATCACCAACATACTCAAAGGGAGGGAACTCAGCATTTGTACCGAATACCAGTACGCCGCCCTCTGTCTTATCGGCTGCTTCCGTTGTTGCAGCAGCTTCCGTTGTTGCGACAGCAGTCTCTGCCACACTGCTTTCAGCAGCCTGAGAACTCTCATTGGTTGCGGAATCAGAACCACAGCCTGTCAGCATTGCTGTGCACATTACAGTTGCAAGTAACATTGCGATTGCTTTTTTCATAATATTTTCCTCCTGTCTGTGTTTTGGAAACCACTATGGTTTCTAAACTTTAGTTACTATAGCACTTTTTAAAAAGATACGCAACTGTTTATGCATAAATATACGTTGTTCTAAAAACACTTTCGAGGAACGTTACGGAAAAAAATGCTGTGATAATATAAGGAATAAACGGCTGTGGTTCGCGCAGTCTGCCTCTTGGAGTGACATTTCCCCGAAACAGCTGCACGATTGTCAATAACACGACTGAGAGGAACATCTGCAACAGAACCCCCACCATTCCGACTGCATTTCCGCACTCCGCCAAAGCACAGACTGAAAATGCATGGCAATCCGCTTTTCCGTACATTCTGCTGAATAGAAGCTGCTGCAGCATGACAAACACCAGTACAGCGACGATACCATGAAATCCTCCGCCCGCCGTCATTCCCAGGATTCCGGCCCACGGGAGGCACCACCACCATACATAATTATACACCCAGCAATTTCTACGATCCATGTATGCCGCACTCAGAAGGCCTCCGGCCAGCAGACAGCCGGCCAGCAGTCTGAGATTACTCACGACCCACCCGTATTCTGCGCATTGCTCCGAATAGTTTACGGTCATCGCACCGAACACAGTCATGACATACATGAAAATCCTGTCACTTCCGTACCATTTTTCTTTATTCCCGTCAACATTCAGCAGCCACTTTGCACTGCCTGAAATGATGATCGTCGCAAGTACTATTTTCCCCATGTCATCACCTCAGTCTGGTCCGCAGGTCCTCCAATACACTGCCTTTTACTCCGATCACGCTGATTCCGGGATGGTCCTCAAGCTTTTTATCTCCCTTATATGCCTTCACCGTAACTTCAAAATTCTCGTTTTCAGGAGTATACAAAGGCACCATAAACTGTAACTGTTCCGTAATACGATATCCCGGCTTGTCCCTATAGTCAAAAATACGATTCAGCTCCGGGCACAGATCTGTCATTTCTTTGGGGAAGATCACTTCCACACGATCCGCATATCCCCAGACCGTAAAAGTCAAAATACCGCTCTCACCGCAACGGAAGGCTGCATCCTGTGGCTCCCGTATTCTGATAATGTCAGCCTCCAATCCGAATTCCGTCGTTCCTTCGGATATTTCCGTTTCATTTCCCACCTGATCGCATGCATATGCAAACACAGTAAAGTCTCCGCTGAACAGAGCATCATCTTCTGTGATTTCCATCCGTATACTGCCATCTGCATCCGGATGATATGTTTTACTTACAGTATTGTCTGTATTTTGTATATTCACATAAAACTCCTTCACTCCACTGACAGCATCACTAGCCGTTATTGTTACATTCACCTTTCCGTCCCGCCTGTCGATCAGTTCCCTGTTCTCCAGCATTTCCATTCCATATATCACCGGCGGCTCTCCATCCGCGATCAGAGTAATCTTATTTTTTTCATCCAGTTCATGAAGCGAATAGATTTTACCTGCAACAGAATCGGCCTCTGCAATGGGAATTACTTGTATCCTCTGTCCGGACCGGTCCCCTGTGATCGTAAATTTTTGTACACCGGTAAGACTTTTACCTGAATCTGAGCGAACAGTAAATGAATACGGATATTGCTGTAATACTGTGGTTCCTTCCGTAGCATAAATTAAACCTTCAGCATCTGTGCGGACAGTTTCCGCAGCTGTATCTGACGAAGGCGTACGGATAATATTCCGGGCTATTGTCCCTTCTTGTGTCCTTGTCTCATAAATTGTCTCATTCAGCTGATATTGTACAGAGGCCACCCCTTTCAGATATGCCTGATGCTTTAATGTGATCGGAGTTCTTCCGTCAGCGCGTACATACCAGCACCTTTCTTCCGATGACGGAGCTACATTTCCGTCTTCTCCTTCCGGAACCAGCTGGCCGGTATAAATCTTCCATGGCACCTCTGTTTCTTTGATGGTGAAATGTGTTGTAGCTCCTATATTCCCGGCAACATCTACTGCTGCCACATGGAGATACTTCGTGATTTTGTCAGCTGTCACATTTGTATGCGGTTCTGTGTTGAAATGTCCGTTAACTTTCGTTACATTTGTATCTTTTGCGTCATCTATAACCAGATAATATCCTGCAATCCCACTGGTCAATCTGTTTTGTGTAATATTCGATTCACAAAGCCGTACTGTACTTCCGGTCAGATATGATTCTGCCTTGTGATAATATACCGTTCCATTGTCCTTCGGCACCTGCCAGGTAACACGTACGCTTTTTTCATCTATTGCCTCATAAATCGCTTCTGCCGGTATTTTATCCGGCAGTGCAAAATCTGTTGCCACAATACCTTTTAAATGTGATGTTTCCTGATATCCTACCATTTGGGATCGAATCTCCACGCTTCCGTTACCTCTGTTATTACCACTCAGGCTTTCAAATATTTGTACACAATCCTCATTCACATAGTTGCTCCCTCCATAGGCCGGTTTAGACGACAACACCTGACCTTCCGTATATCCACAAATCGATGTCATTCCGCCGGTGAAATTCAAACCGGTAAGAGATGAGGAAAACCAGGCATTACTGCAATCGTGATAAAACTTAAAGTGCAAATATACTTTTGTAGTTCCCTCCGGCAAATTAAAGTGAAATGTTCCTGAAAATTTACTTGTGCCCGGAGCTCCACCCCAGGAGCCATCCTCATTCTGCCACGAAGAGTTTGGTGTCTCACCCAAAGCATACACTGCATCCCGGAAGGTTCCGGATAGAATGATTCTTCCCGCCTGATTCAAAATACAATATTCTGATCTGTTCAGTGAAAATCTGCACCCATTCCCCCAACTGTCAGCATATACAGATACATTTAATTTGGTATTTCCTCTGGTATCAATCCCCTGATATCCGCTGGTATTCCATCCATCTGCGGCCCAATGAGGTCGGGCCCAGCCTGCTCTGATAACATGGTAAGTGTTGTCATCATCCTTCGTATGCCCTCCGACACTGGTGGCAGTATATGTATTGCTGTGTGAAGCGTTAGCATACACAAAATGCTGCCAATTTCCGAAAGCCGGCGTATAAGAAGCATCCCGATAGCATCCGTTCGTATGATGATGGACGATTTTCTCCCCGGCACTTCCTCCCAGGTATCCGGCACCGCCACCAGCCATTCCATCCTGTCCGTCACTGTTTTCTGTCACTCCCGCCATACTTCCTCCGGCACCTCCGTTTCCGGCAGGAGATGCACCACCGCCTCCCCCGGCGATCAGCAGAATCCCTTTGCGGTCCGACACAACGCTTGTCTTCCCGCCTCCGTTTCCGTAATCTGTGGCGCTGCCACCTCCGTTCACGCCATTCTGACCGCCCACAAAATAGGTAAGTTTCTCTCCCTGTTGTAGCCAGAATGTACCCGTAACACTCCCTCCGTATCCTCCACTGTTTGACTCATAATTTTGTCCCTGGGCCCCTTTTGCCGTTATCGTATAGAGACCTGTATACGGAATAAGAAATGTTTTTTCTTTTCCTGTATATTCCTCCTTTTTGTTCACCTCCGCTGCATTACTGATATCGTCTGCCGTATTCACTCTGGTCCAGGCACCATTCTCCCGTTTCTGAAACAGAAGATACGATTTGTCTTTTTGATCTGCCTGCGACCATGTCAGATCTACCGCCCCTTTTCCCTCGTTGGCTCTGTAATTGTCCGTCGATTGTAGCCGCAATGTCACCCAATGAGCATACAATGTCAGTGAGGCGGAGGGGATGATCCTGTCCCCCGGAGCGCCCGCCGGCTGCGTAAACTTTGTATCATAATACCATCCGCCGAACGACCAGCCTTCTCTGGATGTGGCCGGCAATGTGACCGGATCCGGATGATATACTGCTTTTACCGTATCCGTATGTCCGTCTGCAGCGGGAAATATATAACTAGCCCCGTCTATCTGTCCCCGGAATGGCAGGATCCTCATCCATTCTTCGAAATGATTAGTCGCCCTGACAGGTGACACCGGCGTACCTCCGTTGGTCTCAAACTTTATAAGACAGCCTTCCGGTGGTTCTATATGTGCTTCCTGCAATGCATATTTTTTTTGATACTCCCCTGTAACTGAAAAAACACTTTCTCCGTTATAGCTTCCTCCTGCTGCATCTATCTTCAAAGTACTTTTACAGGGACGCCATTGTGCGTAGAGAATCACCGTGCCGTTGTCTTCCTCCGTCCACGTGGTCCTGTCTTTGTAATCAGCCGTAGACAGATTGTATATTTCTGCACGGTCCCCATAAGAGATACCGCTTCCGTCCGGTTTGCTATTCCATCCGGTGAACACATATCCGGTCCGGGAATAATTATTTACCACAAGATGTGTGACCGGCGTTACTTCTTTTCCCTCATAAAGTACAGCATTATCATACATATGATAGCTTTCTTCCATAAACCCATGGCAGGACTCAGCATTTGCATCATAGGTAATCCTATACTGATTGTTTGAGATCGTCTTACATCGGTGTGGTGAAAATGTAACTCCCTGTTCCAGATTACTACAAAACGGGCACAAATAATAATAGGTCACAGGGTTTTCTTCGCTGCCAAGATCCATATACTGTATCGTCTCCGCCGCTTCCCTGCTCATATAAATATTCCACCATTCTATCGGTTCTCCGCAATCCGCACACAACGGCTTCCAGCCGGAATAATAATACCTATGACATTTTTTCATGCCGAACGAAATACCATGCCATCCGGGGGGTGCTCCATATGCATTATGAATACATTGTGCACCGCGCAAAACAACCTGCCATGCCCCTATGGGTACTTCCCCTCTCCGGCTGGATCTGTAATAATGTTCCCCCTCCTGTAATGCCTCCAGGGAAGATTTGATTCCGGTATACACTGTCGTTGTTTCGTTTTCGTCATACCATTTATAGTTCCGGTCCCCAGCACAGGTTGTCCATGCTTTCCCGTCCGGGCTGAATGATACATAACTGCTGTTGTAAATCGTCTTTTTTTCGGAGGCCTGTACATGCCCGCCCGGAAGCAACAGCACAATTCCCAGTGCAATTCCCATGATGCTGTACAATGCACAGCGTATTTTCTCCGTCATGCCGCTTCTCCTTCCTGGTGTATCCCGGAGCACTGTCAATCGCAGACCTTAACGACTCTGAGCGATCCTTTTGCCAGATTTCTGTAAAAATCATCTACTTTACCATTGTCCATGTAAACATTGATCCTCTGCGCAGGAGTCGTTGTATCTCCACTGTCTATCGCATTTCCGTTTTGGTCGAAAACCTGCTGCACGAACAAGTTCTTCCAAACCGGCTTTTCTTTGGCTGTTTCTTCTTTATCAATACAATAAATATGAATTCTGTCCCCTGCACGCAGGACTCCTCCCACTGCCTGATACAGATCTTCCGCACGAAATCCGGCAATTACAGCTTCTTCCATCTCTTCGGTAATCTGTTCTTCACTTTCCAGCATCCCCCGGGTCACAACACTGCCTTTTTCAATCCGGTGTACCGCTATTCTGCCTGTGATTTCATCCATATTCTTTATTGCCGTGTCCGGTACGATCTTGCGGTCAATCTCCACCGTCTGTACATAATTCAGGATGTTGTCTTCCGTGATGCTTTCGCCCTTCGGGAGATCATCGATCGTTACACAGACTGTGATTTTCTCATACTCGGCCAGAACCTTTTTTTCTGCCTGAAGCATTATGATAAATACTGCTGCCGCCGCTATGAATGCCGCCAGAATACTTCCATTCCATATTTTATTTTTTGTGTTTTTACTCATTTCCCGTAACTTTATTTTCTGTAATTTCATTTTCCTTCTCCCTGTTGTCGTTTCTTATAACATCTACCAGTTTTCCCTTATGAGCCATCACGCGTGTCCCCAGAAATCCTTCCACAGGATAAGCGATCTCACTGTACACACCGGTTTCTTCAATCATCTGACCATTCGGTGCATGAACATTTCCGACATTTCCACTCCATACAGATACCGTTCCATCCCGATCTCTCTGCCATATCTCTACCAGATCGGACGTGACATTGTAGATTGTGTAATTCTGTATTTCCACCTGTCCAGAGATCATTCTCCGGTTCTGTGCCATAAAATGATTATCCAGTCCGAGATTTTCTCTCAGTGCATGACAGTATCTCTCATATGCCTGTTCGGGATCTGTTATGAGTACTTTTTGCGTAATGCCGTATTCTTCGATATCGATGACAGCCGAGGCCAGATTCGACAGTGCCAGGGCATCTTCCATATACATGGCAGATTCTCTGTACAAAGCAACCTGCAGCTGCATACATAGCAGTATTGCCAAAAACAGTATCAGGAACAGTCCAAGCACCCAGGAAACCTGTCCCTGTTCTCTAGTTTTTCGCTGTAGATACTCTTTTTTCATAAATTTCATAAGTTTCCCCCAGCCGGCCATGAATCTGCAATACAACGTCATTTCCGTATCCCGCCGGATTTAATGTACTTCCCTCATAATCAATCCCTGTCATCCCCAGATTCTCCAGTTCTGCGGTCAACTGCGTCTGATCCTGAGCCGCCAGATAGCCGACCGTTTCCATCTTGAGCAGATAACATCGTGCCAGCTGACCCACTTCCGCCTTTTTGGCAATCAGCTGTACATTTTCCATATAACTTATCATTAATGCGGTGAGTGCCAGGATGCACAGTCCTATTGTCAGTATTTCTCCTACGTTTCCGGCTTCTTTTTTTCGTCCTGTCATACACTCTCCTGCCTTATACACCGGTGAGAATATCTGCCGCTTTTGTCTGCATTGCCGTCACGATCGTCTGTATAAACGTTGTCAGACTGTCTTTCATGACCACACACAGCAACAATGCAATAATGCATAGTCCGACTGTCACCAGAATCCCATCGATTCCCGGTTCTCTGCTTAAGGCATGTTTTTTAATTCCGCTCACAATCTTTTCCCAATTTCCGTGTTTTTTCTCTTTCATTTTATTTCGTTCCTTTCGTATTTTAATATTTTTATATTTTGTATTTTTGTTTTTTCATTGGCCGGCTGTTTAGAATTTCACTGCCGCACGGAACATATATCCCACACAGGCATACAAAATCACTCCCAAAGTCGCGCCCAGCATCCCCAACTGGTAAAATGTAATGCTGCGGTCCAGTGCATTTTTCTGATGATTTAGGACTGTTATCTCCATATCCTTCAGCTGTTCTCCCATATCTCCCAGGAGTTCCACAGCTTGTCCGGATTCCCCCGCCTGGATCAGTGTGATGCACAATGCATCAATTTGCCGGTTATCAAACTTTCCCTGAAAAGCTGACAATGCCGTCATAAGATCAGACTGCATTACAAGATCCCCCGCCAGTTCTATCAGGGCCTGTTGCAGGCGCCGTCCTTTCACACTCTGACAACATTCCGTCAAAGCATCCGCGACATAAATACCGGCACGGATCTGTACCTCCAATGCCTGATAGATCAGCTTGATCTCCGTCAACATATTGCGATTATCCCTCTCATTCATATATATCAACAGCAGTTCCGGCAGAAAATACAGCACCGTTGCTGCCAAAACAGCGTATCCGCATCCGATTTTCAACAGACTGATCGCCCCCAAAAAAGCCAGCACGATTCTACCTGTTAAGTACTTCATGGGAGTAATCGTTTTTCCAAAATGATATTTTGCTCCGTTACGGATCAATTTTCTCTCTGTCTTTTCCGCCCAGCCGGTATAGCCTTTGCTTTCCCGTATCATTCCCGTAAATTCCTCCATGGTGCGCAGCAGGATTTCCGGTGTTTTACTCCTTCCCAGACGAAAAACAAACACTCCGCCGAAGACAGCTCCCAATATCTGCGGTATCCAAATAGTTTTCCAGTACATTCTCTCATTCTCCTCACATTTTGGTATCTACACAACATTTGTGTTTATCTTCGAAACCCATATACCTTGCGCAGGAACAATCCAAATATGATCCCATAGATTCCCAATGCCAGGTGTCCGGGTAACGTATCTGTTACGATCTTCCAGACAGATACATCGATCAGACGATCCACTGTCATCAGAGCAAATACTGACATTGCCGCCAGCAGTCCCATATTGATCGCTGCTTCCCTCAGCATTCCTTTTCGTTCCTCCTCTGTCCTAAGATATTCCCGCACAGAACGTCTGCTACTGTCTACCAGTGTTGTCAGATCTGCCATGTAACGTATACTGATCTCCAGATTTCTGGCAAGTTCTTTGAACTTCGGATGTTCCACCTTTTCCGCCATTGCCAGCAGTGCCGTGGAGGAATTTCCCGTCATCTGCGCCTCATAGGCGCATTCCTCCATCACTCCTTTCAGTGGCTCTTCCATATATTTACTCACCTGCCCCAGGACACCGGTGATCTCCCCGGCAGTCAGGCTGTAATTTCCCAGGAAATTCAGGCACTTTAAAATATTGTCATTTACCGACCGGTATTCCAAGAAACGAAAGGTGTTCAGGAGAATCATCTCGACAGCCATTGTGATCATCAGATACAAAAGTGAAGTTATCATTTTGCACCCAAGCACCTGTGTCCCTCCGAAGACAGCCGCAATCAGCAGTACATTTCCGGCAACCCATTTTTCTGCTGTAAAATGGGGCATTCTTCTGCGCAATCCGCTGTACCGTAAAACCTCTTCTATCCTGTACCAGACATTATTTTTTTGTTGAAATTCCATCAGACGGTGCCGGTTCTCTACTGCTCTCAGTTGTGACGCACGATCCATTCCTTCCCTGGTCCGGTGCAACAGCTCCCATAGCTTCTCCAGCCACCTCATCCGGCCAAACAGAAGCAAAAAGCCCATAAATAATAAACAGACAATCCATACGTATATGATCATAAGTTCCTCCTGTGTAATGATCAAAACAACCTCTCATATTCCAGATTCTCTTTCTCTGCGTTCCAGCCCAGGCAGGCAAATATTTCCTTGACCCTGTAATGTTCCATGAAGATCAGTGTCTGAAAGCAGTCCATCATTTTCATCAACTCATTGCGTGAGTATCTACTGTCATACATTGCATAATCCACTATTTTCTCCGGAGCTCTGTCAGCGGACGGCGCATGCACTGTAGCGGCACAGATCTGTCCCGTATAAGCTGCATTCAGAAGATACAGTGCCTCTCCGCCCTTCACTTCTCCGATAATGAAAAAATCCACATCCATGGTAAGACCGGCAATGCTGATATGCTTCAGATCATAATTCACTGAACTCTCCGAAGCACCCGGCAGGGAATGTAGAAACATCATATCCGGGTGGAAAAGTGTCGTCAGTTCATCCGCCTGTTGGGCCACCAGTATCGCCATATCATCCGGCAAAGTCTCTTTAAGTGCATTCAGCAGTGTCGTTTTCCCGGAGGAATTGCCTCCGCAGATCAGTGTGGACCCCTGCCGGAACCTTTGCACCAGCAGTTCCGCCGTTGCCCTGTCCATCATATTCTTCTCCACCAGTTGCGCCATCATCGGAAAATTCTTCGGAACTTTACGAATACAGAGATAAGGTTCGCTGTATGTATTCACGATCGGCATGGACAGTGTAAAACGAAATATAAAATCCGGATGACTTTCCGTATCCGTAAATCGCTGAATCGCATTCAGATTCGAAATATTCACCTGATTTCTGGTCGCTATATAATCAATAAACTGCCGATATTCCTTCTCGGAAGCAAAGGCAATGCCTGCATCCATACGTTTCCCCTCTCTCTTGATCCGAATGCAGTCATGGCTGACTACACGGATATCCGAAATACTCCCATCATCCATGAGCGGTGACAATCTGGAATAGCCGAACACATATTGCTCGAATTCTTTTAAAAGATCCGCCTGTTTTTCCACCGGTAAATGATAATTCTGCTCTATGTGTTTCAAAACTTCCCGTAAAAATTGTTCCTTACTCAGAATTCCTTTTTTCACCTGCACCAAAAGAATCTGCTTTTGCGTAAGGAAATCCTCTACTAATCGCTGTAAATCCTCTTCCATTTTTCCTCCAATCGCATATTTTGTTGTAGCCGTTCCCTGTTATTACTTCTTCTGTAATGTGATGTGTGGTCGAACATGACCGGATAAAAGATGCCGACGCTCTGACTGTCCCGTCGGGTAATATGCAGATTACTCCTTCTGCCATGATATGTCAACGCTTTCAAAACTATTTCCTGATTTTCGGAATAGTGCCCAAACAAAAACCGCAGTCCGGGGATTTTTCACTGAAAATCCAGTCAGACTGCGGTCTCGCACCTTGTATATTTTGTCTTTGTCTATTTTGTCCTATCATACTCACATTCCTGTTGCAACAGCAATGCATCAAACGCCTCCACCGGCATAGGACGGTGAAACAGAAAGCCTTGTGCATCTGTACAACCGCATCCCAAAAGGAAGCTCTTCTGTTCCTCTGTTTCCACTCCCTCAATCACGATATGTACTCCCAGCTGCTGCAGCATGGCAATGGTATTGCGGATAATGATCTGGCTCTTATCCTTTTCCAGATCCCGGATAAACTCTCTGTCGATCTTGATCTCATCCAGTGTCTGGTTCTTCAGCATATTCATAGTCGAATAACCGGTTCCGAAATCATCCATGGACACCAGGAAGCCCCGCTCCCGCAGGCTTTCCATGCGGCGATACATACCTGCCTCGTCCTCCAGGAAGGCGCTCTCTGTCAGTTCCAACGGAACATACTCCGGCGGAACATCATATTCCTCCCTGAGACGGATCAGTGTCTCTGCCATTTTTTCATCATATGCATGTAATCGCGATACATTGATGGAAACGGGGACAAGCATCCGGTCTTCCCGGTGCAATTTTCCCAGATAAGCAAACACCTTCTCCCAGATATATTCATCTACATTGATGATAAATCCGTTTTTCTCCAGTACGGGAATGAACTCTCTCGGTGGCACCAGCCCCTTTTCCGGATGCTTCCAGCGCACAAGCGCCTCGCCTCCGATCACTCTTCCGTCCCTCATATCGACCTTGGGCTGCACATACAGCTGTAGTTCTCCGTTCTCCAGTGCGGACACGATATCATTTTCCACCTGGCGTTCTCGCATCTTCTGACTACGCATTTTTTCGTCAAATATTGCATATGTCCGATATACTTTGCCTTTGATACTGTTCATAGCCATCGTGGCGCAATCTTTCAGATAGCTGATGGCAGGGGCTCTCTCCGGTGAGATTCCGATTCCAAAGGATGGTTGTACACGGTAAGCGAACGGAAAGTCAGTTATCTTTTTTCTGATCTCCCGCACAATAATTTCCAGTTCCTCTACTTCCTCATAGCTTGTGCATAAGCAAAAGATATCTGCTCTGATATGGCAGGCATAGCTATCCGGCCTGTTATTCTCATACCAGTCAAAGCAAGACGCAATAAATCTTAGCAATCTGTCTCCTTCGTCTCTGCCGCAGAACTCATTCACAGCCTTAAACTGTACAATATCCATAATTATGACACCGTATTTTTTATCCGGCTGCTGCTTGATCATTTCACCGCACAGATAGAAAAAAGAATTGATATTATGCAGATTTGTCAGCCCTGTTCTGTTATTTTCTACATTTTCTTCCGCCATTTTTCTAAGAGAATACAGATATAATTCTTCTTTTCCGGCATCTGTTTTCTGCGGAGAAGATTCAACGATTTCCTCTTTTGCTTTCTGATACGTCATAGGCACCCTCCTCAAAACATAAATCAGTCCCGATGAATGCTTTTATTATACTTCATTTTGGTGATTTTTTCTACTATATGCCGATTTTTATTGTTTTTTTTAGGAAAAATGATATAATATGGGTGTCTGTAAAGTTATTTCAGAGAGGAGCGTACTTTATGTTTTTACTTTTAGCCGGCGGACTTTTGATCATCCTTTTGGCAGTAGTGATCGCCGTAGTATCCTCCGTGGTATCCGCAGTTGCGGCAGCTACCGACGATGCAGAAGACTGACATTCCGGACTTCGGATTGTCAGTTTTCTTCTCCCCGTTCGATTCTCGCCGCCAGGTCTTCCAAGTACATCCAGCGTTCCATCTTTTCTTCCAGCTGCTGTTCCGCAGCCTCTTTTTCCTGTGTTAATTCATTGAGTTTCACGAAATCACTGGCATATTTTGAAAAATCTGCTTCCAAAGTTGCAATTTTATCCTCTAATGCCGCCATTTCGCCTTCAATGGATTCATAGTCTTTCTGTTCCTGGTAAGTGAATTTTAATTTGCGTTTCTGTCCGTTTTTCCAGTTTTTAGAAGTAGTTTCCTCATCGGCGTTCTTCGGCTGGGATGCTGCCGCCGTTCCTGTGCTCTCTGTGTTCCCCTCCGCAGCTTTCCTATTGGCATAATCTGTGTAACCGCCCTCATACTGCACCATGCGGGTATCCTCCAGGGCGAAGATCCTGCGGACCACACGATCCAGAAAATACCGGTCATGGGATACGACGATGACGATGCCTGGGAACGTGTCCAGATAATCCTCCAGTACCTGCAGGGTGGCAATGTCCAGATCGTTAGTCGGCTCATCCAGGATCAAAACATTCGGTGCCCCCATCAGGACTTTGCATAACTGCAGTCTGCGCCGCTCTCCACCGGACAGTTTTCCCAGCTGTCCATACTGATCTTCCCCGGAAAAAAGAAACCTCTCCAGCATTCTCGCTGCCGTGATCTGCCCATCCTCCGTGATGATATATTCTGCCACATCCCGGATGTAATCAATGACTCTCTGCTCCGGATGCATCATGGTGTCATCGATCTCCTGAGCATAATATCCCAGCTTCACGGTCTGCCCGATCTCAATATGTCCGCTGTCCGGAGCCACTTCACCCAGGATCATTTTCATTAACGTAGTCTTGCCGCTTCCGTTGGGTCCGATGAATCCCACCCGGTCATCCTTCCCGAACAGATAAGTAAAATCGCGGATCAGGACTTTATCCCCATAACTCTTGGACACATTCTCGATCTCCACGGTAGTCCGTCCCAGTCTTGATGCTGCGGAAGCCAGCTCTACCTTACCGTCTGTCACAGGACCTTTCACATTTTTCAGTTCCTCAAAACGCTGTAATCTCGCCTTCTGCTTCGTGGAGCGGGCTCTGGCACCGCGCTGCACCCAGGCAAGCTCATTCCGTAAAATGTTCAGACGCTTTTTCTCACTGGCCTGCGCCATCTCTTCCCGCTGCATTTTCAGTTCCAGATAGCCGGAATAGTTGGCATCATAAGAATAGATCTTCCCCTTGTCCAGCTCCAGGATCCGGTCAGTGACGCTGTCCAGGAAATACCGGTCGTGAGTGACCATGATCATGGCACCTTTTCTGCGGCGCAGCTGCTCCTCCAGCCAGTCGGACATGGAATTGTCCAGATGGTTGGTAGGCTCGTCCAATAACAGGATCTCCGCCGGGGACAACAGTACCGATACCAGTGCCAGACGCTTGCGCTGTCCGCCGGACAACTGCCCGCAGGGCTGGTCAAATTCCGTAACACCCAGTTTTGTCAGCATGCTTTTGGCATCCGCCTCGATGGTTCCTGCGTTTTCCTCCACGCGGTTGCCCCGCAGCACCGCTTCCAGTACGGTCTCTTCCGGTGCGAACTCCGGATTCTGCGGCAGATAACGCACCAGACAGTGATTTGCCTTGATCACGGTACCGTCATCGGTCTCTTCCAGCCCGGCAATTATTTTTAATAGTGTAGATTTGCCGGTTCCGTTAATACCAATGATTCCGGCCTTTTCCCCTTCCTGTAGGAAAAAGGAGGCTCCGTCAAAAATCTTGCGTACTCCATAACTTTTGGTAATATTGTCAACAGTCAATATATTCATCTGTACTACCTCATTTTTTCAGAATTAATTCTCTGGATGGCTTATCTAAACTTTTTTCTCAAAGAATCGTATCATTTTTCATGTGCTATACTTCCAAATGTAGTATACTATAAATAATCTATTTTAGGAAAGAAGGTTTTCGCATGAACTTAAAAGATGCTGCTGCGAATCTGAATCAGGCACACCCGGAGGATACCCTGCATCCCCTCTATACTCCCTGGGGGGAATTGCTGATGCGATCCGGTTCTTATGATGATATCCTGTCCGAATATCCCCGGCCACAGATGAGACGTACAGATTATCATATGCTGAACGGTCTTTGGGAATATGCCTTTGTGCCCGCGGATGGAAGTAAGGCTTCGGAGGATCCTGCACATTTTACCGCTCAGGGTATCATCCGGGTTCCTTTTTCTCCGGAAGCCCTGCTTTCCAGAGTAAACAGACGGCTGGAGCCTGAAGAATACCTGTGGTACCACCGGGAACTTTCTTTTTCCACGGAAGAGCTTTCCCAAAAAGAGGAAAACATGCACTGCATTCTGCATTTTGACGCGGTAGATCAGGAGGCAACCGTTTTCCTCGGCACAAAGCAGCTTGGCATCCACAGTGGCGGCTACCTTCCTTTTTCCTTAGACATCACGGAGTATGTAAATGAGGATCCTGTATCCCTCTACGTAAAAGTCCGGGATCTGACCGACACCGGTTACGCCACCAGGGGAAAGCAGACCCTGAACCGCGGCGGCATGTTCTACACTGCCCAGAGCGGCATCTGGCAGAGTGTCTGGTACGAATGGGTTCCGGAAAACTATGTGATCAATTATAAGATCACTCCGGAGTACAACAAGGCTTCCGTAACCTTCGTTCTGTGTTCTCCGAAGCCGTTCAACCATCTGGAATTCCGGGTAAGTACCCCCTCCTGCGACGGAACCCTCGCGCAGGAAAATACCGGTTCACTCACGCGGATGCGTGTACGTAAAATTTCTGAGCAACAGGATTCCTTTGGGCTCACGCATACCACGGTAGTACTTTCTTTTCCCGCCAGCGTCACCTATTCCGCAGCAGATCCCGCTGATGCACCGGAGCCTGTGAATTTCAAGCCCTGGAGTCCGGAACACCCCTGGCTGTATCCCTTTACTCTGACTGCCGATGGTGATACCGTGGAAGGGTATTTTGCCATGCGCTGCTACTCCGTAGAGCGAGATTCTAAGGGTATCCCCCGCTTCTGCCTGAATCACAAGCCCTATTTTCTCCATGGGATCCTGGATCAGGGCTACTGGTCCGACGGACTGATGACCGCTCCCTGCGATGAGGCCTTTGTCTATGATATTAACCTTGCAAAAGGCCTGGGATTCAACATGCTCCGGAAACATATCAAGATCGAGTCTCTGCGCTGGTATTACCACTGCGATCGTCTGGGAATGATCGTATGGCAGGATATGGTCAGCGGTGGCTCTACCTATCATATGCCCTGGGTGTGTTATATGCCAACATTGTTCCCCCACATGTCCGCCCACACGAAGGACAATCATTACGAACTGTTCTCCCGTAGCTCCGAGGAAGGCCGGAAAAGCTGGGAGCAGGAATGTTTAGACACCATAGATCATCTGTACAATGTGCCTTCCATTGCCGTGTGGGTGCCTTTCAACGAGGGCTGGGGGCAGTTCGATGCCGCCCGTATCGCGAAAATGGTGGCAAAAAAAGACCCCACCCGTCCGGTAGACCATGCCAGCGGCTGGTTTGACCAGAAAGGCGGGGATTTCCGCAGTATTCATAACTACTTCCGTCCGTTACAGGTAAAATTGGATGGAAAAAGGGCTTTCGTTATCTCGGAATATGGTGGCTACGCCTGCCATATTGCTGGGCATTCCAGTGTGAACCGCGTCTATGGATATCAAAAGTACGACACCCCGGAAGAAATGGCTGCTGCCCTGAAGCTGTTATTTTCCAGACAGTTATTTCCTCTGATCTCAAAGGGATTGAGCGGTGCGGTATACACGCAGCTCTCCGATGTGGAGGAAGAAGTCAACGGTCTGGTGACTTACGACCGTCGTGTTGTCAAACTGCCTGTGGGACATCCGTTTGCGGCACCATCCTCTTTTGCAGCACCTTACTCACATGGAAATAAGCCGGAATAAGGAAGGCATCTGCCATCAGCCATGCAATGGGGCTGCCCAGGCATACCCCGGTGAAGCCGATGATGGGCACCAGTCCAAAGCCTGCTAATGATCTTGCTATCATTTCGAAGACACCCGCTAAAATGGCGAATTTCGGGAAACCCATACCCTGGATCAGGAAGCGGACAATATTCACCAGTGCAAGCGGAATATAGAATGCTGTATTCCATAATAGAAAAGCACGCACGTTGGCAATGATCTCTGCCTCACCGCCGTCCACGAACAGCTGCGCCAGCGAACCGCCGAAAAATACGGCGATCAGAAAAGCAATGACGGAATATCCCACACCCAGTGTTACACAGGCTTTCAGTCCCTTGCCGAGACGATCCAGTTTACCGGCACCCACATTCTGTCCACCATAGGTTGCCATGGTGGAACCCATGGCATCAAAAGGACAGGCTAAGAAGTTACCGATCTTGCCGCCTGCGGTCATGGCCGCAACTGCCGCAGAACCTAAGGTGTTGGCTGCAGTCTGTAAGATTACGCTGCCAATGGCGGTAATGGAATATTGTAATCCCATGGGAACGCCCATGCCGCACAGCACCATCATCATATGTCCGTCCACTTTCCATTCTTCCCTGCGGATCCGCAGGATCTCGAACTTTTTCACCATATAGACCAGACATGCCACACCGGAGACTCCCTGGGAGATCACCGTTGCCCAGGCTGCCCCCGCCACGCCCATGTGCAGGGAGATAATAAAATACAGATCCAGCACAATATTAATAATGGAAGACAGCACTAAAAATACCACGGGAGTCTTACTGTCACCGGTAGCACGGATCACGCCTGCCACGATATTATACAGATACACAGTAGGGATACCGATGAAAATAATAAAAATATAATCATAAGCCCCATCAATAATATTCGCCGGTGTCTTCATCCAGACCAGAATATTCCGGCACAGAATTGCCGTCACCACGGTCATAACCACGGAAAATACCAGTCCCAGCCAGGCACAGTTCGCCACATACTTACGCATGCCCACATAATCTCCGGCACCGAATTTATGGGACACCGGGATGGCAAATCCGTTACAGACACCCATGCAGAAACCGATCACCAGGAAGTTAATGGATCCGGTAGAGCCTACTGCTGCCAGATCATCCACGCCTAAGAAACGTCCTACGATCATGGTATCTACCAGATTATAGAACTGCTGGAATAAAAATCCGAATAATAACGGCACAGCAAAGCTGATGATAAGTTTCATGGGGCTGCCTTTTGTCAGGTCTTTTGTCATGGTAATATCCTCTCTGGTTTTGGTAGCTACGTTTTTATCAATGTTTTCCGGTTGCTTTCATAGCTCTTTATTTCTATCGTTGAGAGTATATACGCAGCGTTTCCAAATTGCAATATCTTTTTTGCTTATTTTATCATTTTTTGTTATACTATTTTTTCTATTTTGCCAAGCGTTCCGCATAATATAACGCCTCTGCCGAGCAACCCGGCAGAGGCGTTTATTGCATATATCAGTGTCTATTTCAGTGTCTATTTATTTATGTAATTGTCCCTTATGCGAAAGGATTCTCGGTCGGATACAGCATTCCCTTCGGCTGGTTGAAATTCAGATCTTCTACTGGTACGCCAATGTACTTGAATACTTCGTACAGAGCCTTGCCGAAGTGTCCGAATGCTACGGCACCGTGGTGAGGGAAGTTCTTCTCGATCAGTACGTGACGATAGAAACGTCCCATCTCGGGAATAGCGAAAATACCGATACCGCCGAAGGATCTGGTCGCAACGGGAAGGACTTCACCCTGTGCAATGTAAGCGCGCAGCTTGCTGTCTGCAGTAGACTGTAAGCGGTAGAAGGTGATGTCTCCGGGAAGAATATCTCCTTCCAGAGTACCCTGGGTCACTTCTTCGGGAAGGGTTCTTGCCATGATCATCTGGTACTTCATGTTGCAGGAGGTCAGCTTCTTGGAGTTGGTATTGCCGCAATGGAAGCCCATGAAGGTATCATTGTGAGTATAGTTAAATTTGCCCTTGATGGACTCTTCGTACATATCATCGGGAACGGTATTGTTAATATCTAACAGAGTTACGGTATCTGCGCTGACACAGGTTCCGATGAACTCACTTAAGCAGCCGTAGATATCTACCTCACAGGATACGGGAATTCCCATACCGGTGAGACGGCTGTTCACATAGCAGGGTACGAAACCAAACTGGGTCTGGAATGCAGGCCAGCATTTGCCGGCAATCGCTACATACTTACGATACCCCTTGTGCGCCTCGATCCAGTCTAACAGGGTCAGCTCATACTGAGCCAGCTTAGGCAGTACTTCGGGCTTATGATTGCCTGCGCCCAGCTCTGCTTCCATCTCTTTTACCTTAGCCGGAATTCTCTCATCTCCGTCATGCTTCTTGAAAGCTTCGAACAGATCCAGCTCGGAGTTCTCCTCGATCTCCACACCCAGATTGTACAGCTGCTTGATCGGTGCGTTACAAGCTAAGAAATTCAGAGGTCTGGGTCCAAAGGAAATGATCTTCAGATCGCTTAAGCCCACGATAGCTCTTGCAATGGGAATGAACTCATGCAGCATATCTGCGCACTCTGCTGCGGTTCCCACAGGATTCTCAGGGATATAAGCCTTAATATTACGAAGCTTTAAGTTGTAGCTGGCATTCAGCATACCGCAGTAAGCGTCGCCTCTGCCCCCTACCAGATCGTTCTGGGTCTCTTCTGCTGCCGCGATGAACATGGCGGGACCGTCAAAATGCTTTGCCAGTAAGGTCTCGGAGATCTCGGGGCCGAAGTTGCCCAGATATACGCACAGTGCATTACAACCTGCCTTCTTAATATCTTCCAATGCCTGCACCATATGGATCTCGCTCTCCACGATACATACGGGACACTCATAGACACTGTCGGTGCCGTACTTCTCGGTATAAGCCTTCATCAGAGCTTTTCTTCTGTTCACGGAAAGGCTCTCGGGGAAACAGTCACGGCTGACAGCCACAACGCCAATTTTTACTTCGGGTAAATTACTCATTTTGTAATCCTCCTGTTTTCGTTTTCTTTTTCTCTAGATTATTATTTATTTTACCGCAGATTCCGCCCATCCACAGAGCGAAATCCAGCGTTCAAACCCTGCTACATCATGCCCACTATTTGCTGACATCCAAATTCTCTCCAATCAGTCCGATAAAGCTTCCCTCGGAAAGTCCGCCCTCCGCATGACCGATCAACCACTTATTCGTAGCGGCAAGCAGTGCATCCTCACTGGGAGCGCGGCCATGATCCACTTTCTGATGGGTTTCCTGAAGCGGATAATTGGTGCCCTGGGGCAATACAATTGCCACCTGAAATCCCCGTCCGTCTACGCCGCAGGGAGCATAATGCAGAGAAGTAGCGAAGACTTCCACACCGGTACCCGCCGGTACTAAAAATGCTTCCATCTTAGAAGTATCATAGGTAAAATCCTCTGCCACATCTGCCAACTGTCCGAGGAGCAGAATGGCGTCTGTTGCCGCCACATTAATTTCTGAACTTCTATGATATTCCACGGCATTTAATTTGGAATTATGACCATTACAATAACCGATCTGCACGGGCATCTCCCCGTAAGTAATGGTCTCCAGTTCTTTTTTCACAGGCAATGCTTCCAAGGCGTTGATTCCGGGCTCATATACCACGCCCTCAGGAATCGGAGTCTTCTTCATCTCCTCCACCAGTTCTGTGAAATTCACGTTGGTGATCACTCTGCCGTATTTTCGAAACGCAGGATCCTTTACCGACAAAATTTTCATTCTACTCTACCAACCTTTCTCTATTATAGCACAATCTGAAAATAACGAGGTTCATTTTGTTATGTCGTTGTTTGATTTTTCTATGATGTTATTTAATAATCTCAAATAGCGGTTTGCATGCCGGATAGATCTGGCGGAATTTCTGATAACGATCTTCATACTTCGCTGTCAGCTCCGGATCCGGTTCTACGGTTCCTGTGACTTTCACAAACTTCTCTGCGATCTCTTCCACACTTGCATATTCGCCGCAGGCTACCGCTGCCAGCATGGCACCACCCATGGCCGGACCCTCTTCACTCTCAATCACATCCACCTTCAGATTCAGGATGTTGGCGATCATCTTCTTCCACAGCGGGCTCTTCGCTCCGCCGCCACAGATCTTGGTCCGTTCCAGATGGATTCCCAGAGACTTCGCCACCTCCAGAGAATCTCTCAGGGCAAATGCTACACCTTCCAATACCGCCTGGGTCATATCGGCTCTTGAGGTGTCCATGGTCATGCCGATAAAGGTACCTCTGGCATTGGGATCGTTATGTGGAGAACGCTCACCCATGAGGTACGGCAGGAAATAGACATGATTCTCTCCAAGCTTACTGATCTGTGCCTGTTCCGCTGCGTAATCCTTCGTTCCGATGATCTCATCCATCCACCACTTATTGCAGGATGCAGCACTTAGCATGCAGCCCATAAGATGATAATGACCGTCTGCATGTGCAAAAGAATGCAGAGCATTGTTCTGATCCACACCGAAATGATCAGAAGAGATAAAAATCGTTCCACTGGTTCCCAGAGAAATATTACACATATTATCCCCAACGGTTCCGGTTCCCACAGCCGCTGCCGCATTGTCTCCGGCTCCCGCCGCTACCACTACATTGTGCGGAAGTCCAAGTTCGTCTGCCACCTCAGGCAATACGCAGCCCACCTTTTCATAGCTTTCATAACAGGTCGCCAGCTGCTCTTCCCTCACACCGCAGATCTCACACATTTCCTTTGACCAGCAGCGATTCTTCACATCAAACAAGAGCATACCGGAAGCATCCGATACATCCGTACAATGTACACCGGTCAGCCTATACGCGATGTAATCCTTCGGAAGCATGATCTTTTTGATCTTTGCAAAATTCTCCGGCTCATTCTTTTTCACCCAGAGGATCTTCGGTGCGGTAAAACCGGTAAAGGAGATATTCGCGGTATACTCCGACAGCTTATCCTTGCCGATCACGTTGTTCAGGTAGTCACACTCCTCGGTGGTTCTGCCGTCATTCCATAGAATCGCCGGACGGATCACCTGATCCTTCTCGTCCAGAATGACAAGTCCATGCATCTGTCCTCCAAAGCTGATGCCTGCCACCTGATTCTTGTCTGCGTCTTTTAAAAGCTCCCGGATGCCCTCCATGGTCTGTTCATACCAGTCCTGAGGATTCTGTTCCGACCAGCCGGGATGCGGGAAATACAAGGGGTATTCCCGGGATACAATATTGCAAATATTCCCCTGACTATCCATTAACAACAGTTTTACCGCTGACGTACCAAGATCAATCCCAATATATAGCATACTCTTCCTCCCATTTTAATCTGTACGGCATTTTTTGTCCCATAAGTTTCATTTTATTTGTGTTTACTGTTTACTTCCGTTTCGCCGCCTTTATGTGCTCGTGCACGCTATGTATTAATCATAACTGCTGTGAGAAATATTTTCAAGTAGAAATTTTATTTTTCCTATGATTTTCTCTAAAAAAAGAAGCTGTATGCTCCCGATGTCCGTCTATCCAAACCGTGCTCGGACAAGTGAGCAACATTCATTGACTTTATGTGGAAATTGTGATACTTTTATAACAAAATATAGGGGGCTTTTTATGGCTACAATCAAAGAAATTGCAGCTCTTGCCGGAGTATCCCGCGGCACCGTGGACCGTGTCTTGAATGATCGCGGCGCTGTAAACCCGGAGACTGCTGAGAAAATCAGAAAAATAGCAAAAGAACTGGACTATAAACCCAATCGTGCCGGTCTGGTCCTGGCTGCCCAAAAAAAGAGATTGAAGTTAGGCGTCATTCTGTTTTCCACCGGGAATCCCTTTTTCCAGGATGTATTGGCAGGAATCGATGAAAAAGCGGAAGAGCTGGCAAATTACAACTGCACTGTAATTACAAAACAGATTTCCTTCGGTGTGGAGGCACAGCTGCAGACAATCGACGAGCTACTGGCGGAAGAGGTAAACGGCATCGCCATGACTCCTTATAATGACGCCCGGATCCGCAACCGTATCAATGCGTTATATGAACAAGGCATCCCCGTAGTCACGCTGAATACAGACATTGAAAATTCCAGACGCCTCGCTTATGTGGGCAGCAACTATACCCGCAGTGGTGCCACTGCCGCCGGGCTTTTACAGCTGATGACTTCCGGTACGGTAAACATTGGAATCGTCACCGGTTCTTCCAATATCCTCTGCCATACGGAGCGCATTGCCGGATTTATGAAAACCTTAGTCCCTTACCGTGACCGGATCCACGTGATAGACACGGTGGAGATCCACGACGATGAAGTGGAAAGCTACGAGAAGACCACTGCACTGTTATCAGAACACCCCGAGATCAATGCGCTGTTTTTTGCTGCCGGCGGTGTCTATGGCGGCTGCCGCAGTGTGGAAGCTTTGGAGCGAAAAGGTTCCGTCCGGATCATTGCTTTCGATCTGGTCACTACCACGAGACAGATGTTGGAAAATGGCACGATTGCCGCTATTATCTGCCAGCAGCCAAAAATTCAGGGCAGCAAACCGCTTTCCCTGCTGTTCGCCTATCTGACCACCGGAGAGACTCCGGAGAAGGAATACAATTATACCGCGGTGGATATCCGGATCAAAGAAAATCTCTAAAACTTTCTTAAGATTCTTCCGACACCCTTGTCATTCACAATATATAGTATTATAATATAGACGTTATCTACGAAATGTTGTTTTAAGGGGTACTAAAGCGGGGGAGTCTTTCATCAATGAATTTATCTGATCTGAAACGAAATGCATATATGTTGCGCGGTTCTGATACAAAACGTGGTTACATGCGCTGGTGGCATTCTTTCCAGGGCGTTTGTCCCACGACGCAGGAGACCCGCACTTTTTTTGTGGAATATAGTATTCTGAATCCGGCTCTCGGAACCACACAGCCGATTCTCGGACAACACCCCTATTACAAACGTCATGGCATGAAGCCTTCTTATGTCTGTATCAAAGCAGGCGTTTTCCCTAAGAACGGTGACGGTGGGCTGCAATTGCAGTCCTACTATCCCATGACCTCTCTACAGGTAGCACAGGATCCTTTTTATATGCAGATTGAGGAATGTGTCTTAAGTGAAAATCGCATCAGTGGTGCCATCGAGATCTCCGAGGATACCGCACGGCATCGCTCTCTGATGACCGATGCCGGCAGTTTTGTATGGGATCTGGAAATGCACAAGGCGGTAGCCTGCCATACCGGATATATTGCAAATGCGTTTTTTACGGTGATTCATGCGTTGGAAAGCTTCTGGCACGGTGAGGGAATCCGGACCTTTTTCCGCGGAACTGTTATTCTGAACGGCGTCACTTACGAAATAACTCCGGAATCCTCTTACGGTTATGCCGATAAACACTGGGGCCGAAGTTATAACCAACCCTGGCTGCAATTAGCTAGCAGTCATCTGATCAGCGAGAGAACCGGTCGTGAGCTGAAGCATTCCGCTCTCGCCATCGACGGCTGTTGTCCGAAGTTTTTATTTTTCCCCATGCGGCGAAGAATCCTTATGCAGCTGACTTATACCGGAGAAGATTTCGAATATCATTTCGGCAAACCGCTTACGTTGCCCCGTTGCAAATGGAAGGTAAAAGAAACCAACAAACGTTTTATCTGGCATTTCAAAGCGCAGAACCGTACTTCCGTCATACGCATCTCAGGAAGCTGCAGTAAGGAACAGATGATGCCCCTGCTCTATGAAAATCCGGATGGAAAAATCTCTCCCGCTCCTCTATGGGAGGGCGGCACTGCTGTCGGAACCATTGAATTGTATCGAAGAGTCGGCGGTTCTTTGGAGTTAATTGACAGACTTCAATTTGAAAATGGATTGTGTGCTTATCAAAGATTTTAATTTTCCGCGTAAAAAACTGCTGCCGCAGATTTTTCTGACGACAGCAGTTTTTATATATCTTTTGATGATTTAAATTGCCTCTTCCGGCTCTTCTAATGCTTTTTCGTAACTCTCCAGGATTACTTTCTGTAAATTCTCTCTGGTGGAAGAATTGATGGGATGTGCAATATCCCGATATTCTCCATCCGTTGCCTTCTTGCTGGGCATTGCAATGAATAATCCTTTTTCGCCTTCGATCACTTTAATATCATGCACTACGAATTCGTCATCCAGTGTAATGGATACAACCGCTTTCATCTTGCCTTCCTTGGTGATCTTACGAACACGTACATCTGTAATCTGCATTTGCTAACCCCCTTGGTATTGTTGCAATGATCCCTACGCATTTTTCCGCCCTGCGGGCTCTCGAAATGCTACAGATATTCGTATTCCGGGCTATCGCCCTGCATACTCATATCTGTTGGATCCGCGAATCGCCACAGCGCTTTGTCTGCAAGCAGCCACGCACTGTAACGATCTCGGATCCGGATCACTTAAATGACATACCTTTCATTACGTTCTACTACAATCCTGACTTCGCCTTCTCCCACAAAGTACGAATTTGCCCGGATCGTATCACGGCTCTCCACAATACAATTCTCAATATGCGTGTTATCTCCAATATATACGTCATTGAGGATAATGGAATTCTTGATCACACAATTATTGCCAATATAGCTCTTTTTGAAAATGACGGAATTCTCTACCACACCATTCACGATACATCCGCTGGATACCAGGCTGTTGCGCACCTGGGAACCGGGATTGTATTTTGCGGGAGGCAGATCGTCTACCTTGGAATATACATCCGGATACTGTTTGAAGAAGTAATTTCTCACATCTGCTTTCAGGAAATCCATGTTGGTACTGTAATAATCGTCTACCGATGCGATATTTCTCCAGTAATCCTTGATCTTATATCCGTAGATTCTCTTCAGATCCTTGTAGCGGATCAGAATATCTCTTACAAAATCGTAGCGGTCTTCCTCAGCACACTTCTCGATCATCTCAATGAGCAGTCGCCGACGTACCACATAAATACCGCAGGAGATGGTATTGGTCTTGGCCTGCAGAGGCTTTTCCTCAAATTCTTCGATACGGCTTTCCTCATTCATGCGGATCGTACCGAAACGCTCTACATTGGTACCGGCTTCCATATCGCGGCAGACTACAGTGATATCTGCCTTTTTCTCAATGTGATATTCCAGCACCTTATTGTAATCCAGCTTATATACACAGTCACCGGAAGCAATGACCACATAAGGTTCATGGCTGTTCTTTAGGAAGCTGAGATTCTGATAAATAGCATCCGCTGTTCCTCTGTACCAGTTGCTGTTCTCTGCTGTCACAGCGGGAGTGAATACATACAATCCACCCTGTTTACGTCCGAAATCCCACCATTTGGAGGAGTTCAGATGTTCGTTCAGACTTCTTGCATTATACTGGGTAAATACTGCCACTTTCTGAATATGAGAGTTGGTCATGTTACTCAGTGTAAAGTCAATACTGCGGTAGCTGCCTGCGATAGGCATAGCGCATATTGCTCTCTTCTGGGAGAGTTCCCGCATTCTGTGATTGTTACCGCCTGCTAAAATAATTCCAATCGCTCTCACTGCTATTCACCTGCCTTAATTAATGTTTTGCCGCTTGCGAGCTGGGAATCCTCATAATCTGCAGCAGCTGTCACTCCGGATATCACTGAGTTTTTGCCTACGCTGATACCGTCAGGAATCACGCTCTTCTCACCGATGGTTACAAGTCCGTGGTTGTAAATATGAGGTGCGGTATCGTTCTCTGTTTCTTCACCAACACCTAATTTTACCTGATTACCTACCACAACGTTCTCTGCGATAATTGCCTTATTGATCTCGCATCCTTCACCGATCTGTGTCTGGTTCATGATAATGGAATCGCGGATCACGGTTCCCTTGCCGATCGTTACGCCGCATCCGATGACGGAATTATATACCTCTCCATAGATATCGGAACCTTCGCCGATGATACTTCTCTCTACCACACTGTCCCCAGCGATGTAATCGGGGGGCTGGATCTCACTCTTGGTATAGATCTTCCAGTACTCCTCATACAGGTTGAACTCGGGCACAATATCGATCAGTTCCATATTGGCTTCCCAATAGGAGCTTAAGGTACCTACGTCCTTCCAGTAACCGGTGAACTCGTATGCATACAGCGGAGCTCCCTTTTCATGACAATAAGGAATGACATGCTTGCCGAAATCCAGTGCCGGCTGATCTGCCATAGCAATCAATGCTTCCTTCAATGTCTTCCAGTTAAATATGTAAATACCCATACTTGCAAGATTGCTTCTGGGATGTTCCGGTTTCTCTTCAAACTCGGTGATACGATGGTTCTCATCTGCGATCATGATACCGAAACGGCTTGCCTCCTCAATGGGAACCGGCATTACCGCAATGGTAACCTCTGCATTGTTAGCCTTATGGAAGTCCAACATGACTTCATAATCCATCTTATAAATATGATCTCCGGAAAGGATCAGAACATATTCGGGATTGTAGCTCTCCATATATTCCAGGTTCTGATAGATCGCATTTGCAGTACCTGTATACCATTCACTGTTGCTACTCTTCTCATAGGGAGGCAGTACGGTCACACCTCCGATATTGCGATCCAGATCCCAGGGAATACCGATCCCGATATGGGTATTCAGTCTGAGCGGCTGATACTGTGTCAGTACGCCTACCGTATCCACTCCCGAATTAATACAATTAGAAAGGGGAAAATCGATAATGCGGTACTTACCTCCAAATGCAACGGCAGGCTTGGCAACCTTGGATGTCAGAACACCAAGACGGCTTCCCTGTCCTCCAGCCAATAGCATAGCTATCATTTCTTTCTTAATCATATCCTCACCTCTATCTAGCCTTCCACCTGTTGTAATAAATAGTCGCTTGCGGCTATTATCCGATGTATCCATCTGACTCGAAAAAGCGTCTGCTCTTTCCTTCGGATGTGATAATCTGATTATATCACACCAATACCTGAAAGTGAATATTTATTACTAGGATTTTTTGCCTTTTTACAATTTTTATATTCATTTTTTACATAATTGTCGTTCCATTTTTTATCTTTTTGTAAGTTTCTACCAGTTTCGTACAGGGCAGCTTTGCGCAAAATTGTAATGTTACACATTTTTTCAAAATCATGCCTACGGATTGTTTTTTTTCGTCTATATGTATATAATGTTAATTAATAAGTAATGCCATTACATTATATTAAGGAAGTGTCAACATGTATCAGATAGACTTTAATCACCCCTCGTCCATTTATTTTGTAGGTATCGGCGGTATCAGTATGAGTGGTCTCGCAGAGATCCTTGCGGATGCCGGTTTTCGTGTCTCCGGCTCCGACCGTTCCAAAAGCCCCCTTACCGAGACTCTGGAAAGAAAGGGGATTACTGTATTTTATGGACAACGTGCCGCGAATATTACTGATGATATCGACTGCGTCGTATTTACCAGTGCGATCCATAAGGATAATCCCGAATATATCGCCACGATGGAAAAAGGCATCCCGCATCTGACCAGAGCCCAGCTTTTAGGTGAGATCATGCAGAATTACAAAACACCCATCGCTATCAGCGGTACCCATGGCAAGACTACCACAACATCCATGGTCAGTGAGATCCTGCTGCATGCCGGCACAGATCCCACTCTGTCCATCGGTGGAATGTTAAAAAGTATCGGCGGCAATATCCGCGTAGGCAGTACCGACCTGTTCGTTACGGAAGCCTGCGAATATACCAACAGTTTTTTAAGCTTTTTCCCCAGGATCGGTATGATCTTAAATATCGAAGAGGATCATCTGGACTTTTTCAAGGATATTAACGATATCAGAAATTCTTTCCATAAGTTTGCAAAACTCCTGCCCGCAGATGGCTGTCTGATCATCAACGGTGCCATTGACAAACTGCAGGAGATCACAGGGGATCTTGACTGCCGTGTGATCACTTTTAATAAAGAAGCTGTCAACAGTGACGGTTCTGCTGCAGACTATTATCCTTCGGATATTACTTATGATGAATTGGGGCATCCTTCCTTTACGCTTCATTGCCATGGCGAGGTATCCGGCAGTTTTTCCCTGCAGGTTCCCGGAGAACACAATGTCTGCAATGCAGTAGCTTCCATTGCGTTAGCCGATCTGTTGTCGATTGATCGTGGAATTACCGTTTCCGCACTGCACGGCTTCACGGGCACGGACCGTAGATTTGAATATAAGGGAACCATCGGTGGCGTTACCATTATCGATGACTACGCGCATCATCCCACAGAGATCGCAGCCACTCTGCATGCCGCAGCCAACTACCCTCACAAGACTCTCTGGTGCGTCTTCCAGCCCCATACCTACACCAGGACCAAGGCGTTTATGAAAGATTTCGCCAAAGCCTTAAGTCTGGCAGACAAGGTCGTCCTGGCAGACATCTATGCTGCCCGCGAAACCGACACCCTGGGAATCAGTTCTGAGACCCTGCAGGCAGAGATTCAGGCACTGGGGCATGAATGCTACTATTTTCCTTCTTTTGATGAAATTGAAAACTTTTTATTAGAAAATTGCATAAACGGTGACCTGTTGATAACTATGGGTGCCGGAGATGTAGTAAAAATCGGTGAAAACCTGCTCGGCAAATAGTTATCCACATTATCCACAGAGAATGTTGGGGATTATCCCTTCTTTCCCTGTGGATATTTTATTGTTTCCTTGTGGATAATTCTGTGTCGAATTTTGACGCATATTTGCCGATATATAAGCTTTTTCCGATACACCGTCTGTAGGTATCCACAATATCCACCGTTTCCACATTTTGCTTCGGGTGTCCGCAATCCCAGTGTTTACAAGGTTTTCCGGCAAATTGACTATTTCTTTTTCACAGGTCTTATGCTATACTTGGTCTTACTTTGAAAAAGGAATGATTTGTGAAATTTGTGAAAGAAGGTATTGTGTGTTATGGCACGAATAGCGCTCTATAAGGATAATTATGCAGATTCGACGGTAGTGTCCAATCTGTTTATTGATGAATATATGAAGGATGCCAACGACGCACAGCTGAAGGTCTATTTCTATCTGCTGCGCATGCTGAATGCGGATCAGGCCATCAGTGTGTCCGGAATTGCGGACAAGTTCAACCACACGGAAAAGGATGTGATCCGTGCATTGAAATATTGGGAGAAGCAGCAGATTCTGGATCTGGACTTTGATGACAATAAGGCTCTGGTAGGTATCCATCTCCGTGATCTGAGCGCCCAGGCCACCCCTGCCCCTCAGCACAATGTACTGTTAACTTCCGGTTCCGTACAGGCGCAGAATACTGCAGGAAGCTCCATGATCAGCGCTACTGCACAGCGTGTGCAGACTACACCGCAGGAGGCAACTCCTGTCTATACCAAGCCCGCCTATTCTCTGGATCAGTTGCGGGAATTTAAAGAGAGAGAAGAGACTTCCCAGCTTTTGTTCATCGCAGAAGCATATATCGGTAAACCTCTGACCCCCTCCGAGATCAAAACGATTCTGTTCTTCACAGATGTACTGCATTTTTCGGATGATCTGATCGATTATCTGCTGCAGTACTGCGTAGAACGTGGAAAGAAAGATTTCAAATACATAGAAAAAGTTGCTGTCAACTGGGCAGAGGAGGGTATCACCACGCCAAAACAGGCGCAAAAATTCTCTACCCGTTACGATAAAAATGTCTATTCCATCATGAACAGCTTAGGACGCAGTACTTCTCCCACAGCAAAGGAACTGGAATTCATCAATCGCTGGACCAGAGAGTACGGCTTTAGTACCGATATTATATTGGAAGCCTGTGAGCGCAGTTCCCTTGCTACGGACAGACACCGTTTCGAGTATGCTGAAGGAATCTTAAGCAGTTGGAAAAACGCAGGGATCCATCACAAGACGGATATCCAACAGGCGGATGCCACTTACCAGAAGAAAAAGGCCACAAAGCCTGCTGCCGCATCCTCCAACCGTTTCACGCAATTTGCCCAGAACAGTTATGACTTTGCCGCTCTGGAAAAAGAAATTTTAAGTAATTAACCGAAATATTTGCAGGTAAAGGGGAACATGTCGTGTCACTGACTAACGCACAATACAATTCCATTATGAAAGACTACGAACAGACCAGGGACCGCAATCGTCATCTGGCGGAGCAGCGCCGCCGGGAGGTCTATACAAAGCTTCCGGAATACGGCAGGCTGGATGAATCTGTTGGTGAGCTATCCGTAGCCCAGGCAAAGCTTTTATTAAACGGTGATGATGAGGCGCTTACCAGGCTGCGCTTTTCTCTGAAGGATATTTCCCGCCGGAAAAAGGAATTGCTCGTCTCGGCCGGTTATCCTGCCGATTATTTAGAACCGGTCTACACCTGCCCGGATTGTAAGGATACCGGTTATATCGAAGGCGACAATGGTCTTCGCAAAAAATGTCATTGTTTTCATCAGCAGGAACTGGATATTCTCTATGAGCAGTCTCATATCCGGGACATGATCGCTTCCGAGAATTTTTCCAGCCTGTCTTACGAATACTATCAGGGAGAAGATCTGGCGCATTTTCGAAAATGCGTCGATGTCTGTCACAATTTTGTACAAAACTTCAAACAAGACTACCACAATTTATTCTTTTATGGTACAGTAGGTACTGGCAAAAGCTTTTTGTCGGGATGCATCGCCAGTGAGTTGCTGCAGAGCGGGCATTCCGTGATCTATTTCAGTGTTTCCGGGTTATTTGATACCCTTGCCCGTTATACCTTTGACACCCGGGCAAAGGAAGCCCTCTCCGGATTCTACGAGGATATCTACAGCTGTGATCTGCTGATCATTGATGACCTCGGTACAGAGATGACCAATACTTTTGTGGCATCCCAGCTGTTCTCCTGTCTGAACGAGAGACATCTGCGCCAAAAAGCTACCATCATCTCTACAAATTTGAGTCTGGAAGAATTACGTGACCGTTATTCCGACCGTGTATTTTCCCGTATCACAAGTCATTATGACCTGTGTAAACTGACCGGTCCGGATATTCGCATGTACAAAAAGCGTATGCAAAATATATCTGACAATTAATTTTATGAATGGAACAATATACAGAATCAGAAAGTGAGGATTACCCCAATGGCGAATCGTGAAGAAAAAAGAAATCTGGAGACTATCCCGGTAGGCTCTCTCGGCATTATTTCCCTGCCCGGCTGTAAGCCCTTAGGAGAAAAGGTCGACCAGTATCTTGTAAAATGGAGAGCTGAGAGAGAAAGCGAGCATAAAGAATCTCTGGCATTTGCAGGTTATCAGAGAGACTCCTATCTGCTAGATGCGAAAGTGCCCCGTTTCGGTTCCGGTGAAGCAAAGGGTCAGATTTTGGAATCTGTCCGCGGTACCGATCTCTACCTGTTAGTAGATGTACTGAACTACTCCATGACTT
>OLGZ01000066.1_pt1 | contig 101562 bp, 94 predicted proteins | sample 1605981 | NCBI WGS metagenome assembly OLGZ01 (sample SAMN03283291) | human gut metagenome | biome: human-associated habitat; material: feces | host: Homo sapiens | place: Peru | collected 2012
TATTTTTTAATTAATTATTTATTATTTTATTTAATTTATTTTTTAATTAATTATTTATTATTTTATTTAATTTATTTTTTAATTAATTATTATTATTTTATTTAATTTTATTTTTTATTAATTATTTATTATTAAAATTTAAAGGAGGTATTTTATTGAAATTTATTTTTCCAAAAAATTATAATTTCAAAAATAAATTATTTGGCTTAATTGATTATAATACTATTTTTTTAAATGTAATTTGGTGTACTTTTATTTTTTGTTTAATTAATTTGATTTTTAATAATTTAACTTTAAAAATAATTATTTTTATTTTATTATGTCTTCCATTAATTATTTTTAGTGTTGTTGGATTTAATCATGAAAATATTATAAATGTATTATTTTACATTATTAAATTTTTATTTAGTACAAAATTATATTTATATAATCCATTGTCTTAATCTCAATATTTTTATTGTAAAACATACAAAAAAATGTTATAATCTTTTTAATTATGAGGTGAGATTATGAAACTAGATCAAGTAGATAGCTCTTTGCTATTTTCAAATACAACTATTCCAGATACTTTTTTTACTGAATATTTTAGTCAAGCTTCTGGTGATTGTATAAAGGTATATCTTTATATGTTTTTTTTAGCAAAATATGGCAAAGAAATACGTATAAACGATCTTTCTAAAAAGTTAAATTTACCACTAAAAACTATTCAAGATTCTATAAAATATTGGGAAACTCTTGGTTTATTAGTTAGAAAAAACTCTGGATATGAATTCGCTAATATCCAAGAAATGGAATTACATAAGTTATACAATCCAAAAGTTGCATTATCTGCAGAAGATTTGAAAAATACACAAAAGAATCAATATCGAGCACAAGCAATCGAAAATATTAATAATGAGTTTTTTCAAGGTGTTATGTCACCCTCTTGGTATGGTGATATTGAATTATGGTTTAGCAAGTATTCTTTCGATGAAGAAGTAATGGTTGCATTGTTTAGATATTGTTTTAACCATTCTGCTTTACACAGAAATTATATTCAAGCTGTTGCAGATGGCTGGGCTAAAAGTAATGTAAAGTCTTTTTCAGATTTAGAAACATATTTTGAAAAACAAGATGCTTTATTAAATATCAAGAAAAAAATCGCTAAAAAGCTCGGTATTGCAAGACCTCTTACAGAGTATGAAGAAGCTTATATTGTAAAATGGGTATCAGACTTTAGTTATGGAATGGATATTATAGAAATAGCTTTAAAACGCACCACGTTGAAATCTAATCCAACATTTAACTATTTAGACACTCTTATATCTAGTTGGCATGAAAGAGGCTTAAAAACGCCCGAGGCAATTTTATCTTTCATTGCTGAAAGTAAACAAAAAGATAAGGATATTAAGAATATGTCTAAAAAACCTGCTTACAATAGTTACGAACAGCGTTCATTTGACGATTTTTCTAACTTATATGCAAATATACCAAATTCAAAACAGTAAAGGATGTGCTATAATTGCCAGATACAGATTTAAAACTTTTATTACACGAGTATGAATTAAAAAGAAATAATGCTATTTCTCAGGCAAATAAAAGAAAAGAAACAATTTACAATGATAATCCTAGATTACAAGAAATAGATACAGAGCTTAGCACTTTTGCAATAAAAACAGCAAAAGCCATTTTACAGACTAACAATAAAGCTCTTTTAAAAGATTTAGATACAAAATCAACTCTTTTAAAAAAAGAAAAGCTAAGTATTTTACATTTTTTAGGAATAGATGAAACTTATTTTTTACCTAAATATGAATGTACTAAGTGTAACGATACAGGTTACATTACAGAAAATTATACTACTACTATGTGTAATTGTTTAAAACAGAGAATTTTCGATATAAAATACAATAAATTTAATGTATATGATATAAAAAATGATTCTTTCGAGAATTTTAGAACAGATATATACTCAAACGAAGTAAATGTTCAGAAATATCATTTTAATGTTTCACCACAGGACAATATAAAAAACATACAAAAAATTGCAAAACATTTTATAGATAACTTTAATGACCCAACCGAAAAAAATCTTCTATTTACTGGAAATACTGGACTTGGAAAAACATTTATATCTCATTGTATTGCAAATGAATTATTAAAACATAATAAAACAGTCTTATATCAAACTGCTCCAATTATGTTAGATACTATAATTGACTGTAAAATGGGCAAAAACTCTAATTTTGATATTCTACATCATATTTTAACAGTCGATTTATTAGTAATTGATGATTTAGGAACAGAAGGAATAAATAATATGAAATTTACTGAATTATTTACGGTTCTAAATTCACGTTTGCTTAGCCAAAATAATCATATAACAAAAACAATTATTTCAACTAATTTAAGTATAAACAATTTAGCTCAAATGTATGGAGAAAGAATTGTTTCTAGACTTATAGGAAACTATAATATATGTGCCTTTTTTGGCGAAGACTTAAGAAGAAAAAACTTATAATATTAAATTTAATAAAAAAATACTGAGTTCAAAAATCTAAACTCAGTATTTTTTATTATCCAAAATTATTGTATATATAATTTATCTTATATCTTTAATGAATATAAATTTCTAGATATGTTAATACAAAATATACTATATAGAATATTCCTTCTATTACAACAAATTTCTTAATATAGTTAGAATGCTTTTCTTCTACTAATAGTTCTTTTATTGCAAAGTACATCAAAATTATTGAAATTACATTTAAGAAGCTAGAAAGTATATTTGTTATTTTGTATATTGAAGAACTAAAAATTGTTAAAAGTCCTAAAATTCTTGCAATTACTGTAGGAATTTTAGCAGTAATAACTGTTGTTAATACCGTTGTTAGCTTCTTCTTTTTGTCTTTATTAAAAGCCATCACAATAAAAGCTATTACCAAAACAGAAACAATTGGTGCTATTGTTATTTTTATTATTGTTAATATAGATTTAAAAGTTTTTGTATATTTCCATAGTCCAGAAACTGAATCTATAGCTCCAATAAATGCTGCAATTACCCAAATAGCTAGTATAATAATTGCATATTTAAAAAATTTATTTGAATTATCGTTTGCAAGCTCATGTATTTTAGCAAGTGGATCCTTCCATAAATCTTTTATAAAATTAGTTGTAGCACCTGCATCCTGCTTTATATTTACTTGTTTAATTGTTTCTTTTACCTCGCTTACAGTGCTTTTTGCCTCGTTTTTAATTTCTTCGGTATTAATTTTTTTCTCTTCTTTATTTTCTTCCATTTTTATCCCTCCTATGCTTAATTATATATCATAAATTTCAGAATAATTCAATAAAAAAACAAAAAAGAAATAAAGTTTTAACATACTTTACTTCTTAATTATGGCGGAACAGAGAGGATTTGAACCTCCGCGGCCCTTACGAACCCTAGCAGTTTAGCAAACTGCCCCCTTCAGCCTCTTGGGTACTGCTCCATATATTTTATAAAAAAATGGCGGAGAGGGTGGGATTCGAACCCACGGTAGGCTACAAACCTACGCCAATTTTCAAGACTGGTGCCATAAACCAACTCGACCACCTCTCCATATCATCCTGTGACAAGTTATATCTTATCATATTTTTATATAGCTTGTCAAGGAAAATAATATTATTTTTATTAATATTTTATACAAAGAATATTATCTTATTCTCTATATTTATTACTTTAATAAACATTGTGATATTTTATTTTTTATTCACTGCAATAGCAAGTGCTTCGGCTTCTTCTTTTGAAAGCATATATTCAGATTTTCCATTTTCTACTGGTTTAGCATATACATTAGATGTATCTCTTCCATATATTCCATTAATAACAAAACCACAGTTATTTTCGTCTAATATTGCTAATGCAAAGCTTAAATCGCTCCCTGTGTCCTTGTAAGCATTGTATCTAACCATTCCCATTTTTTGAAAGTTATCTTTTGCATCTAATTCTAGCTTTTGACAATATTTTTCAATTTCTTTATTTTCTTCTTCTATTCGCTCTACTTTTTCTACATATTTTTCTAACATTTCATTTATATTCTGCCCTTTACCAAGCTTCGTCATAAAATCCGAATAGTTTTTTCTTAGTTTTTTTAATTTAGCACAATTTAATAAATATAAAACTAAAAGTGCCATATTAATAACCAGTATAATAATTTCGAATATGTTTAATTCAAACTCTACATTCATTTAGAAATCATCCTTTCTACTTAATTAAGCCTAATATTCTCTCTAAATCCTCATTTGAACTGTATTCTATTACAATCTTTCCTTTTCTTTTGCCTGCTTCTAATTTAACTTTTGTTCCAAAAAATCCTTGGAAAGAGTCTTCTATATCTTTATATACTGCTCTATATTTTTCCTCATTCTTTTTATTTTTCTTTGCAAGAACTTTATCATTATTAATTTTTCTTTCTAGTTCATCATCTTTATCTCCGTTTTCAACAATACCGATAGCTAGTTTATATTGTTTTTCTGGATCTTGAACTCTTAATAGTTGTCTACATTGCTTCTCAGTAAAATTATGTTCCATTACTAATTCTATTACTCTTGGATCTAAGTTTAAAATTCTAACATTGTTAGCAAGTGCACTTCTACTAAGTCCTATTTTATCTGCTAATTCTTGTTGTGTTAATCCATAATCATCTAGTAATTTTCTAAGCCCTCTAGCTTTTTCTATAGGATTTAAGTTTTCTCTTTGGATGTTTTCTATTAAAGCAATTTCTTTATTTTCTTGTTCAGATTTTGTTCTTACCAAACAAGGCATTTCTGTAAGACCAGCCTTTTTACCAGCTCTCCATCTTCTTTCACCTGCAATAATTTGATAGTAGTCATCTTTTTTTGTTACTATTATTGGTTGAATAACACCATATTGTTTTATAGAGTTTGCAAGTTCCTCTAATTTATCTTCATCAAATTTTTTTCTTGGTTGCTCTCTGTCAGGCTCTATTTCTGTAATTTTAATGTTTTGAACAACTTCTCCGTCTTCTGTTTTACCTGTTTTTGCAATTGTATCTGTGCTAAATAGAGCATCCAAACCTTTGCCAAGTCCTGTCATTTTAGCCATTTTAACATTCCTCCTTTATTTCATATGACGAGCAAGCTTAAGCTCTTCTTCATTTATTTTTAAAAATTCCTTTGCAAATTTATCATAGCTTTTAGCTCCTTTAGATTTTGCATCATACATAGTTATTGGTAATCCATAACTTGGTGCTTCGCTAAGTTTTACGTTTCTTGGAATTACGTTTTTATAAACTTTGTCTCCAAAATATTTTTTTACTTCCCTAACAACTTGATTAGATAAGTTTGTTCTAACATCATACATTGTAAGAAGGGCGCCCTCTATTTGCAAACCTTTGTTCATATGTTGTTTTACAAGTTCTATTGTATTTAAAAGTTGTCCTAAGCCTTCTAGTGCATAGTATTCGCATTGTATTGGAATTAATACGCTATCAGATGCTGTAAATGCATTTAATGTTACAAGTCCCAATGATGGTGGACAATCAATTATTATAAAATCGTACTCATCTTTTATATTATCTAATTTTTGCTTTAATCTATGTTCCCTATTTTCCATTCCAACAAGCTGAACCTCAGCTCCTGCAAGATTTATATTAGATGGACATAAATCTAGATTTTTAACTTTTGTTTTCTGAAGTGTATTCTCAATTTCAATATCTTCTATTAAAACATCATATACAGAAAATTGTTGGTCTTTATCAACACCAACTCCACTTGTTGCATTTCCTTGTGGATCTGCATCTATAAGTAGAACTTTTTTTCCTTTTTTTGCAAGCACAGTGCTTAAATTAATTGAAGTTGTAGTCTTCCCTACTCCTCCTTTTTGATTTGCTATTGAAACTATTTTTCCCATTGTTCATTACCTCCTGTAAGGATTTTTTATTTTTTTAGCATATTTTGTCGTTTAAAAAAGAACATATTAATAATATATGAATATTATCAATATGTCAATAAATTTACAACTTATTTTTATTAAATTTTTCTCATTTTAAGCAAGTGGCTCTTTACTTGGAGTTCCAGCCTTTCTGGGGTATTTTGAAGATGTTTTTTCTATCTTTTTTACTATAACTACAGTCCTTTTCATATCTATTTCAGGTATCTCCAACTCTTCTACTTTTTCTATCTTTCCTCCTAAAATTTTTGCTACTTTTTCGCTATTGTCCATTTCCTCTTTTACATTTGGTCCTTTCATACAAATTACCTTTCCTCCAACTTTTACAAAAGGTAATAAATATTCTAGTAGAACATTCATCGGAGCAACTGCTCTAGATACTGCATAGTCAAAACATTCTCTATATTTTTTATCCTTCGCAGCGTCTTCTGCCCTGCTATGAACTGTTATTACATTCTCTAGGCCAATTTTTTCTTTTACATCATTTAAAAAATTTATCCTTTTATTTAAAGAATCTAATAAAGTAACATTATTATTTTTTTCAATTGCTAATGGCATTCCTGGAAATCCCGCGCCAGTACCAACATCTATAATATTTTTTTCATCTTCTATATACTTTTTTATTGTTAAGGAGTCTAAAAAGTGCTTTACAATAATTTGTTCTGGCTCTACTATTGTTGTTAAATTAATTTTTTCGTTCCACTCTAATAAAAGTTGCATATATTTATAAAATTTTTCAATATTTTTAACTTCTATTTGCATTTTATCTGAATTTTCTAAAAATATTTTTTCAAAATCTGCATATTCCATATTTAATTCCTTTCTTTTAAACTATAATCTATAAAATTTTTATTATTGTATAAAGATGTTAATATTTCATAAAAATATATCATTTAATAGTACTGCTACTACTAAAAATTAAATAAAAATACCTCATTTTCTTTTTATTTGTTCTAAATATATTAGTAAAACAGATATGTCTGCTGGTGAAACTCCAGAAATTCTAGATGCTTGTCCTACAGATTCTGGTTTTATTTTATTTAATTTTTGTCTTGCCTCTAGTCTTAATCCTTTAATTTCTGAGTAATCTACATCTTTTGGTAGTTTCTTTTCTTCTAATTTTTTAAATTTTGCTACTTGTTCTTCTTCTAGTCTAATATATCCTTCATATTTTACTTGAATTTCCACTTCATTTTCTTCTTCTTTTGTTAAATTTGGCATATTTTTATCAAATTCTTTTAAATAATCATACTTCATTTCAGATCTTTTTAGTAAATCAGCTAGTTTTACACCAGTTTTAATATTAGAAGAATTATATTTTGTAAGAACATTATTCACCTCTTCTGTAGGTTTTACAGTTGTTTTCTTTAATCTTTCTATTTCATTAAATACATTCTCTTTTTTCTTTAAAAATCTATTATATCTTTCTTCTGAAATTAATCCATTTTCATATCCTATTTTTAATAGTCTTAAATCTGCATTGTCTTGTCTTAGTAAAAGTCTATATTCCGCTCTAGAAGTCATCATTCTATATGGTTCATTAGTACCTTTTGTTACTATATCATCTATCAAAACTCCAATATATGCTTGAGATCTATCCAAAATAACAGGTTCTTTTCCTTGCAATTTTCTTGCAGCATTAATTCCAGCAATAATTCCTTGAGATGCAGCCTCTTCGTAGCCAGAAGTTCCATTAATTTGACCTGCAAAAAACATTCCGTCAATATCTTTATACTCTAAAGAAAGTTTTAAAGAAGAAGGATCTATACAATCATATTCTATAGCATATGCAGGTCTTGTAAATTCTACATTTTCAAGTCCTGGAATTGTTCTATACATTGCTATTTGTACATCTTCTGGAAGTGAAGAGCTCATTCCCTGCACATACATTTCGTCTGTATCTTTTCCCAAAGGCTCTATAAAAATTTGATGTCTCTCCTTATCTGCAAATCTTACTACTTTATCTTCTATTGAAGGGCAATATCTAGGACCCGTTCCATGAATCATTCCAGAATATAATGGAGACCTATGTAGATTTTTTCTTATTATTTCGTGTGTTTTAGCATTTGTATATGTTAAATAGCAAGGTAATTGCTCTCTTCCATCCAATTTATCATCTAAAGAGAATGCTTCTATATCTGTTTGTCCTTCTTGTATTTCCATTTTAGAAAAATCTATAGAATTTTTATTTACTCTAGCAGGAGTTCCAGTTTTAAATCTAACTAATTTAATGTTTAATTTTTCTAACATTTCAGATAATTTCTTTGATGGAAACACACCATCTGGACCGCCTTCAAAAGAGCTTTCTCCAATAAATATTTTTCCTCTTAAATATGTTCCTGTGCATAATATTACCTCTTTTACCTGATAAACAGCACCAATATTAGTCTCTACACTTTTTACTTTTCCATTTTCAACACCAATATCAACAATCTCTGCTTGTTTTAAAAACAAGTTTTCTTGTCTTTCTAGTGTATGTTTCATTTCCATTTGATATTTTTTTCTATCAGCTTGAGCTCTTAATGAATATACAGCAGGTCCCTTAGATGTATTAAGCATTTTCATTTGAACATATGTCTTGTCTATGTTCTTTCCCATCTCTCCACCTAAACAATCTATTTCTCTAACCAAATGTCCTTTTGAGCTTCCACCAATATGTGGATTGCAAGGCATATTAGCAACAACTTCCAGACTCATAGAAAACAATAGAGTCTTCATTCCCATTCTTGCAGCAGCAAGTGCTGCTTCGCATCCTGCATGTCCTGCTCCAATTACTGCTATATCATAATTTCCAGCATCATATTTCATTTTATTTCTTCTCCTCTTATTATATTTTTGTCAAGTACCTTTACCTGACAGATTTAATCTTGTCAAGTAAAAGTACTTGACAAACTACCATTAAAATTTAAAATTTTCGCTATAGCGAATACTGTTTGGAGATTTTGTTTCCAAAAAAACTTTCGACAAAATCTGACAAATTCACCAGATATTTCCATTCTATTTTCCTAGACAGAATTTTTTAAATATTTCATTTATAACATCTTCAGACACATTTTCTCCTGTAATATATGAGACTTGTTCTAATATTTCTGTAAGAGTTATCGCAACAATATCAATTGGCATTTTAGCATCTAAGGCTTCATGTGCTTTTTCAGTTGCCTCTAAAGCTTTTATTATATATCCTTTTTGTCTATTGCTAGTTACTATATCTGTTTCTTCAACATCCAAATCAATTATTTTAAATAATTCTAATATTGCATTATAAAGTTCTTCAATTCCCTTCTCTTCAACAACAGAACAGCTAATTGTAGGTTTATGTAAACTTGCAATTTTTTCATTACCTTTTATTAACCCCACGCTTAAATCTGTCTTATTTATCAATATTATTGCCTTTTTGTCTTTAATTAAATCTACTATTTTTTCATCCTCTTCGTCAAACGCACGAGAATCGTCAAATACAGCAATAACTAATTCAGCGTCAAATATTGTATTTACACTCTTTTTTACGCCTATTTTTTCAACCTCGTCATTTGTATTTCTAATACCAGCAGTGTCTATAATTTTTAAAGGAATACCTTTTATATTAACATACTCTTCTATTGTATCTCTTGTTGTCCCTTCAATATTACTTACAATTGCTCTTTCTTCTCCCAAAATAAGATTTAAAAGAGACGATTTTCCTACATTGGGTTTTCCAACAATTGCAGTTTTAATTCCTTCTTTTATAATTTTTCCATTTTCAAATGTATCTTCTAATTTTTTTAGTTTATCAGAAACACTCTCTAATAAAATTTCTATTTTTTTATTAGTTGTCTCTTCTATATCATATTCTGGATAATCAATAGAAGCTTCTATATCTGCCATTACATCTAAAATTGCTCTCCTTATATCTTCAATTTTAGAAGAAAGTTTGCCTTTTAGCTGTCTTTGAGCTACTTTCATTTCTTTTTCTGTTTTTGCATTTATTACATCAATAATAGCTTCTGCTTGAGATAAATCTATTCTGCCGTTTAAAAAAGCTCTTTTAGTAAATTCTCCAGGTTCTGCTAAAATTGCACCATTTTTTATACACTCTTCTAAAATTTTATTTTCAACTACCATACCACCATGAGAATTTATTTCACACATATTTTCTCTAGTATAGCTATTAGGTTTAACAAAGTAAGAAACTAAAACTTCATCTATAACATTTTTTGTTTTACTTTCCACAATATTTCCATATTTCATAGAATAGCCTTTTATAGCACTTTTATTTTTTGGTATAAATATCTTTTCTAATATTTCAAAACATTTTTCTCCACTTAGCCTTATTATTCCTATTCCTGCATTTCCTGGTGCTGTTGATATTGCAACTATTGTACTCATTTTTTCCTCCTAAAAAATAAAGTCAAAGCAAGATAATAGTAACTTACTACTAAAATCCGAACTTTGACTTCCGATTTATAAAATTATTATTTTTTTGCAATTACAATTCTTCTATTATCATTTTCACCTATACTATAAGTTCTTACATTTTTACTTTCCTGCAATTTTGTATGAATAATTTTTCTTTCATATGCAGTCATTGGTTCAAGTGTTATTGATTTTCCTGTTCTTGTAACTGTTTTTTCTATTTTTACAGCTAACTCTTCTAAAGTTTTCTTTCTAGCCTCTTTATATGTTCCAATATCAAGTATCACCTTAATACCAGAATCCTTATTTTTATTAGCTATGGTTGATAAAATTACTTGTATTGAATTTAAAGCTTCTCCCCTATAACCAATTAACTTTGTAGAATCTTCTCCTTCTAAAACAACCTGTATTGCATCATCATTAATATCTATTTTATATGTGATATTTTCAGAAACTTGTTTTAAAAATTTGTTCAAAAATTCCTCAATTTCTTTTTTAGAATCTTCCAATTCATTTAAATCAGTAGATTTTTTTTCTTTCTTTTCTATTTTTTCAGGTCTTTTTTCCTCAATTTTTTCGTTTTCCTTAACAGTAAGTTCAACTTTAACTGTATGAGGATCTAAAATATTAAAAAAACTCTTTTTCTTTTCTTCTAAAATTTTAATATCGACTTGATTTCTTGTTACTTTTAATTGCTTTAAACCTTTTTCAATAGCTTCTGTAGATGTTCTTCCTTCTGAGATAATCGATTTAGACATTTTTGCTTTCCTCCTCTTCATCTTTTTCCTCAAAAATTTTATTAATAACCATTCTTTCTACAATTATTAATACATTACTAATTAACCAATACAAAGCTAATCCTAAAGGTGCTATAAATGCAATAGAGATAGACATTATAGGAACCATATATGTCATACTATTATTCATAGCCTGCATAGACTCCATTGCCTCATCTTCGGCAGTTTTTTCTTCTCCTTCTTTCGCATTTTTCTTAGTTAATTTGTTTTGACTTGCATTAGTAATTTTTATAGAAATAAATGATGTTACTACATAAAGAACTGGTATTATATAAACAGTTGGATCTTTAAAGTTTTGGCTTGGAACCTTACTTAAATCTAATCCTAAGAAGTTCATATTAATATTAACTCTTTCATCTTGGTTTGCTCTTCTTTGTATTACTTGTATTTCTGGATAAGAAGCTGTTTTTCCATCTTCATTCTTTATTTCTTCAATATAACCATTAATAACATCTGTATCCACTTTTTTCATGTACGTTAAAGGCTTACTTACAAGCCAGAATACAGATAATATAATTATTATTTGTAATATTGAGCTTAAACATCCACTAAATGGATTCATTTTTTCTTTTTTGTATAAATCTATTGTTTCCTGATTAAGTTTTTCAGGATTGTTTTTATATTTAAATTGTATTTCCTTTAATTTTTCTTGCATCTTGGCATTTTTTTTCATTGTTTTTTGCTGAGATACTGTAATTGGAATTAGTATTACTCTCAAAATCACAGAAAAAATTATAATTGCCAATCCATAATTATTGCAAAAATTATAAAGAAAATTTAGTACATAGCCAAATAAATTTGCTATTGCTCCCATATATTACCTCCCATCAATTTAAAGGATCATATCCTCCCTTAGAAAAAGGATTACATCTGCAAATTCTAAATATTCCCTTTATTGTTCCTCTTATACAGCCATACTTTAAAATAGCCTGTTTTGTATATTCTGAGCAAGATGGATAATACTTACAATTTACGCCTACACTTTTAAAAATTGGTGAAATATATTGTTGATAAAATTCTATTGTTTTTACGAATATTTTTCTCATAAATACACTAATCTTTTTCAATTATATTAGCCTCTCTAAAAATCTCATTAATTTCATTATACATTATAGAAAAGTTAATATTATCTGGGTTTTCTTTTTTATTCCAAACAAAAACAATATTATAACCTTGTTTTAAGTTCTTGTTTTCCATATAAAAAACTTCTCTAATAACTCTTTTTATTCTATTTCTTTTTACAGCATTGCAAGCTTTTGTGCTTACGGCTACACCGATAACATTTTTATTAATTCGATTTTTATTTATGTATACTATTACGTGTTTTTTTACAAAATATTTTCCTTTTTGCATTACATTTTTAAATTCGTAATTCTTTTTTAAAGTTAAAACTTTCCTCATTTTTTTCACTCATTTTTTATTTTTTAGCAAAAAAGTCACTAAATAAACATCTAGTGACTCCCAAGTTTGTTTACGCGCTTAATTTTTTTCTTCCTTTTGCACGTCTAGCCTTTATTATATTTCTTCCTGATCTTGTGCTCATTCTTTTCATAAAGCCATGTTCTTTTTGTTCTTGTCTCTTTTTTGGTTGAAATGTCCTCTTCATTTTTGCACCTCCAATATATATGTAATTTTTATTATTAACTTCATAAGTACGTTTTATTATATACCTTGTCTTGCCTTTATGTCAATACCTTTACCTAAATTTAAATATTTTTATTTTTTATGGTATTTTATATTGACTATTAGCCTCTATTTTTGATATTATATACAAAAATAAGAGGTAATAAATACTTTTTGTGTTTTTTTGCTTATAATTTTACTAAAAAACATTGCGGAATAAATGGTTTCCGGAGTTATCCACAAATTGTGGATAACTATGTGGATAACTATGTGAATAAATTAAATTTCTATCTATTTTCTAGGGTTTTGGAAGGATGAACATTAATGCAAAACGAACTAAACGATTTATTAACAAAAGCAAAAGAACTTTTAAAAGAGGAAACAACAACAATTTCATATGAAACGTGGATTAAAATCTTGGAGATTCAAAGTGCAGAAAACGGTCATATTGTATTGTTAACATCATCAAATTTTCAAAAAAATATTGTTTTATCTAAATATTTAGATTTGTTAACAAATACATTTAATTATTTAACCGGCAGAGAGTGTACTGTTTCTATTGTATCTAGAGAAGAATTAGAAGCAGCATCAAACAACTCTGATCCTAACAGTTCTGTAAACATTGAAGCTCCTATTAATTATGCAACAACAAACTTAAATCCCAAATATACATTTTCAAGTTTCGTTGTAGGTAATAATAATAGGTTTGCACATGCAGCAGCTTTAGCAGTTGCAGAAGCACCAGCATCTTCTTACAATCCACTGTTTATTTATGGTGGAGTTGGTTTGGGCAAAACTCACTTAATGCACGCAATAGGTAACGAAATCTTACGCAATAATAAGAATTCCAAGATTCTATACGTAACATCAGAAGTTTTCACAAACCAGCTTATTAATGCTATAAAAGATAATACCACAGATCAGTTTAGAACAAAATACAGAAATATTGATGTATTATTAATAGACGATATTCAGTTTATAGCAGGTAAAGAGCGAATTCAAGAAGAGTTTTTCCACACTTTTAATACATTATATGAGAGCGGAAAACAAATTATTCTATCTAGTGATAAACCACCAAAAGATATATCACTTTTAGAAGACAGATTAAAATCTAGATTCGAATGGGGAATAATAGCAGATATTTCTAATCCAGATTACGAAACACGTCTTGCAATTTTAAGAAAAAAGGCACAATTAGATAACATAATAATAGATGACGAAATATTAACAGCAATTGCCACAAGAATAGATTCAAACATAAGAGAACTAGAAGGAACATTAAATAAAATTATTGCAACTGCATCTCTTAGTCCAAGCAAACAAATAACAATGGAGATGACAGAAAAAGCAATCAACGATATTGTTTCTCAACAAGAAAAAGTAATATCAGCAGAATTTATTCAGGAAACTGTAGCAAAATATTTTAATATTGATCCGCAAGATTTGAAAGGATCAAAACGTTCTAATGATATTACATTTCCAAGACAAATTGCAATGTATTTATGTAGAAACGTAGCAAATATGTCACTTCCTCAAATTGGACGTGATTTTGGAAAAAGAGATCATACCACAGTTATGCATGCTTGTACCAAAATAGAAAAAGATATAAAAACAAATTCAAACACAAAGCTAATTGTGGAAAGTGTGAAAAACATCATCTTAGACGGCAAATAGTATTAAAATAAACATATATTAGACTTTTGAAAAAAGTTTGTTTGCGAAAAAATTGTTCCATTTAAGAAGAGCTTTCTCTTCTTACGGAATAGCTAGAAAGCTTATCCACATACCCCCTGTGGAAAACGTGTGGATAAACTGTGGATAACTGAGTTATCCACAAATTCAATTTTTTCCTGTGGATAACTTCGAAAGTTTTCCACAGAGTTATCCACATCTGTAATACTAGGGCTATAAGGTGTTGAGTGAGTTTTCCACATAATCCACAGCACCTACTACTACTACTACTAAATATATATATATTATTATAATAAAGGAGCGATTCAAAAATGAAACTTATTTGTGAGAAGGATAAAATTCTTAAAGCACTTAATTCCGTAACTAAAGCTGTTGCTGTTAGAACAACAATGCCTATACTAGAAGGAATTTTAATTCAAACTAATGATAATGAAATAAAATTAACAACTTATGATTTAGAAATAGGAATAGAATATGTTATTAATGACTGTAAAGTGGAAGAACAAGGTGCAACTGTTGTTAATGCAATAATGTTCACAGAAATAATAAGAAGATTACCAGATACAGATATACAAATTACTGTAAATGATAAAAACTTATTAGTAATAGAATGTGAAGGTTCATTATATAAACTTGCAACTATGAATCCAGATGAGTTTCCAGAACTACCAAAAATAAGTGTAGAAAACTCAATTGATATAGAACAAACTATATTAAAAGATATGATTAGAAAAACAATATTTGCTGTAAGTACAGAGGAAAATAGACCTATATTTACAGGATGTTTATTTGAAATTGCAAACAATAAATTAAATGTAGTTGCTGTAGATGGATTTAGACTTGCTTGGAAGAGTAAATTCTTACAAACAAAAGTAAATAACTTTTCAGCTGTAATTCCAGGAAGAACATTAAACGAAATAAACAAAATACTAATAGATTCATTTGACTTAATTAAAATAGGAGTTGCAAAAAATCAAGTATTATTTGAAATGGAAAACTGTAAAATTGTAACTAGATTATTAGATGGAGAATTTTTAAATTACTCTAGTGTAATTCCAGAGAATTGGGAAACAAGAATAAGAGTTAACAAAGCAATATTACAAAATTGCTTCGAAAGAGTTAGCTTGATTTCTTCTTCAAGTGTAGAAAAAGAGAAAAAATATCCAGTTAGAGTTTCTGTAGACATAGGAAAAGTTACAATATCTTGTACAAACCAAACTGGAGATGCAAAAGAAGAAATATACGTTTCTACAGAAGGAAAAAATTTAGAAGCAGGATTTAATCCTAAATATTTTCTAGATGCATTAAGAAATATAGATGATGAAGAGATATTTGTAGATTTTGGAACAAGTATTTCACCATGTATAATAAGACCTGTTGATGAAGAGGGCGATTATACATATATGATTTTACCAATAAAATTAAAAGACTAAAAATAGAAAATTAGAAATAGTTTTCCACAATAGGGGCACAATATGTTGATAACTAATTTGGAAATTCAAAATTTCAGGAATTACAAAAACCAAAAAATTGATTTTAATAAAAATATAAATATATTTTATGGAGATAATGCACAAGGCAAAACAAATATAATAGAATCAATTTTTGTTTGTGCCTTTGGCAAATCTTTTAGAACTAATAAAGAAAAAGAACTAATAAAATACAATGAAAATTTTTTAAATATAAATTTAAATTATCAAAATAGTACTAGAGAAGGAAAAATAAAAGTCCAAATAGCAGAAAGAAAAAGTATTTTTGTTAATGGAATAAAAATAAAAAAATTAAGTGACTTACTAGGAACAATAAATGTGGTATTATTTACTCCTGATGACATAAACATTTTAAAAAATGGACCTTCTGAAAGAAGAAGATTTTTAGATATGATGATAGGGCAAATAAGACCAAACTATATAAATAATTTAAATACATATAATAAAATATTAGAACAAAGAAATAATTATCTAAAACAAATAAAAGATGGAAATGTAAATTATGACCTGCTAGATATTTGGGATGAAAAACTAGCAGCATACGCAAACAAAATTTGTTTATATAGAAATGAATTTATAAACAAAATAAAAGAAAAAATTTCAAATATTCATAATGATATTACAAATAATTCAGAAAAAATAGAAATAGAGTATGTAACCGATTGTTTAAATAAAGAAAAATTATTAGAGCTAATAAAATCTAGAAGAAAATTAGATATAATAAAGGGATACACAACAAAAGGAACACATAGAGACGATTTTAATATTTACATTAATGATAACTTAGTTAACGTATTTGGATCACAAGGACAACACAGAACAGCAGTATTAAGCTTAAAAGTGTGTGAGTTACAAATAATAAAAGAAGAAACAGGGGAAAGCCCAATTTTGTTATTAGATGATTTTATGTCAGAATTAGACAGCAAAAGAAGAAAGAATTTCCTCAATAAAATAGAAGATACTCAAGTTATAATAACTTGTACAGATAAATTTGCGGAAAATAAAGAAAACAATGCAGTATTTTATGTAGAAAAAGGAAAAATAGAAAAAGAACAGTAAGAAAAAACTTTATATTAAATTAGAAATTTGACTTGAATAATTTAAAAATAAGATATAGAATACAAAATATAAAGAGAGCAAAAGTTAACATAACAAAAAGGAGAGCATAATGGAAAAATATAATCATAAGTATGATGCAGAACAAATACAAGTACTAGAAGGGCTTGAGGCCGTAAGAAAAAGACCTGGAATGTATATAGGAAGTGTATCTATAAGAGGATTACATCACTTAGTATATGAAATTGTTGATAACTGTGTTGATGAAGCTTTAGCAGGATATTGTACTCATATACATGTAATCATAGAAAAAGGAAATATAATTTCTGTTGAAGATGATGGTAGAGGAATACCAGTAGATATACATCCTAAAACACATATATCTGCAGCAGAAACAGTATACACAGTATTACATGCTGGCGGAAAATTTGGTGGAGATAGTGGATACAAGGTTTCTGGTGGTCTTCATGGTGTTGGTGCATCTGTTGTAAATGCTTTATCTGAATGGGCAGAAGTAACAATTCAAAGAGATGGTGGTATTTTCCAAATGAAATTTGAAAAAGGAAAAACCGTTGAACCCCTAACAAGAATTGGTGATTCTAAAAAAACAGGAACAAAAGTTAGATTCTTAGCTGATGGAACAATTTTTGAAACACTAGAATATGATTTTGCTACACTAGAAGAAAGATTTAGAGAAATAGCCTTTTTAAATAAAGGGCTTCACATAACAATTGAAGATCAGAGAGATGATGAAAATCTTAAAAAATCTGAATTCTGTTTTGAGGGTGGATTAAATTCTTTTGTTGAATTCTTAAATCAAAACAAAGAAAAAATACATCCAGCACCAATATACATAGAAAAAGATGGAGAAGTTCCAGTAGAAATAGCAATTCAATACACAACAGCATATTCAGAAAACATATATACTTTTGTAAACAACATAAACACAATAGAAGGTGGAACACACTTAGAAGGATTCAAGAGAGGAATAACAAAAGTATTTAACGATTATGCAAGAGCTCATAACATATTAAAAGAAAAAGACTCAAACCTTCTAGGGGAAGACATAAGAGAGGGAATGACAGCTGTTATATCTGTTAAAGTAAAAGAACCTCAATTTGAAGGACAAACAAAAACAAAATTAGGAAATAGTAATGTTACAGGAATTGTTCAAGCAATGGTAGTAGAAGTTTTAGCTCCTTTCTTAGAAGAAAATCCATCAGTTGCAAAAGCAATTCTAGAAAAATGTATAAGTGCATCAAGAGCTAGGGAAGCTGCAAGAAAAGCAAGAGAACTAGTAAGAAGAAAAAGTGCATTAGAGTCTACAACTTTGCCTGGAAAATTAGCAGATTGTAGTGAAAAAGATGCTTCACAATGCGAAGTATACATAGTCGAAGGAGACTCTGCAGGTGGTAGTGCAAAACAAGGAAGAGATAGAAGATTCCAAGCAATACTTCCACTTTGGGGAAAAATGTTAAATGTAGAAAAATCTAGAGCAGATAAAATATATAACAACGAAAAATTACAGCCAGTAATATTAGCTGTTGGCGCAGGAATTGGTGCAGACTTTGACATAAATAAAATAAGATATGGCAAAATAATAATAATGGCTGATGCCGATGTCGATGGTGCACATATCAGAACACTTCTATTAACATTCTTCTTTAGATATATGAGACCATTAATAGAAAATGGAAATGTATATTTGGCTCAACCACCACTTTACAAATTATCTAAAAAAGGATTTAAAGATGTGTATTGCTATACAGACGAAGAAATGGCAGAACATCTACAAGAAATGGGAAGAGACAACGTAAACATCCAAAGATACAAAGGTTTAGGAGAAATGAACCCAGAACAATTATGGGAAACAACTATGAACCCTGCAACAAGAATAATGATAAAAGTAACAATGGAAGATGCAATAAAAGCAGATGCAATATTTAATGTACTAATGGGAGACGAAATTGCACCAAGAAGAGAATTCATAGAAAAAAATGCAAAATATGTAACAAACCTAGATGTATAAAAATATTAATAGACTACGAGATATTTCTCGTAGTCTATTATCGTAAAGCCAATATTAATCTTAGCTAAAACTAATACATCTAACTAATAACCTAATTATATATTACTATATAAATAAGCTATGTCGTAAAACATATTAATCAGTTGCTTGCATACAAATCCACCAATAACAGCTATATTCATCCTAAATCAAAGGGACTATTAACAACCACTAAAGAGCAGAAAATGTACACCTAACATAAGAATACATTACCAATATTACAACCATATAAATAAACACAGGAGAAAAAAATATAGCCTTAGTACTAATAATACACTCACATCGCCGACATATATATATCCAAAATATTAAACATATATATATCTTTGCTCGAAACATACAAAACATTAAAAACATCTCATATATTTCTTAGTTCAACTAACATCAACCTTATAATAGTATTATGTTCAAAATCAAAAAAAATATACAAAAAAACAAAAAATTTTAAATTTTAGAAAATAAATAAAAGTATTTATTTTTAACATTGAATTATTTATAAAAAAAGCCACAATACTTTTATAACAAATAAAAAATTTAAATATGTTTTAATTAAAAAAATAATTCTTAATTAATAGTAGAAAAAAATAATTATATAAAATTAAAAATAAAAAAAATGTCAAAATACATAAAAATAATGTACACGAATTTTCTTGACAATAAAAAAAATAGGCAATAAAATTATTTGGAATAGGAAAGAGAAAAAATAAAAAGGATTTTAAATTGAGTAATAATAAAAAATTATTTTTTATTATCAAATTTTTAATTCTTTTTTTATTTATTAAAAAAAATATGAAATATTCTAATAAATAAAATTTTATAAAAAGGAGGGAAAAAAATAAAAATAAATTCAATACAAAAATGGCTGCCAATAGAAAATATAAAAGATGGAGGAATAATTCAATTAAAAAATAAGGAATATATAAAATTAATTGAAGTCCAACCAATAAATTATAATTTAAAATCAAATTTAGAAAAAGAGGCTATTTTAAATTCTTATAAAATATTTTTGAAATCATGCAATTTTAATATTCAAATTTTAATCCAAAGCAAAAAAGTAGATTTGAATGATCATATAAAAAAACTAGAGAAAAATAAAAATAAAGAAAATAATAATTTAAAAAATATATTAAGCAAATATCAAGAAAATATTATAAAAATAAATTCAATAAATAAATCAGATTCAAAACAATTCTTCATAATAATATCTGAAAAAATAGAAAATAAAAAAGAAGAAATAATAATTCAAGAATTAAATGAAAAATATTTTAAAATAAAAGAAGGATTATCTCGTTGTGGAAATAAGATAATAAATATTAATAAAAAAGAAGAGATAGAAAAAATATTAAAAAAATCTTTATTTATAGAAACATAGAATTAATTATGAAAAACAAATTAAATAATTTAAAATATAAAATGCAAAATTAATAAAAATTAATTGAAAAATAATTTATAAAAAATTTTATTAATATAAATAAAAAATAAATCAAAAAAATATAATAAAGAAAAATAATAAAAAAATAAATTTAAAATTTTAATAAAAAATAAATTATAATTTTTGATTTTATAAAAATTAAAATAATTAAAAAAATATAAAATACAATTTTAAATAAAAAATAATTAATTTAAAAATCATTAAAAAAAATAATAAAATAAAAAGGAGATAATAATATTAAAAATTTAATAAAAAATAAAATTAAAAAAAATAAAAATATTAATAATAAAATATTAAATGATTTGTGTCCTAGTTATATAAATTTTAATAATCCAAAATATTTGGAAATAGAAAATTATTATATTTCATCTTTATTAATTGTGGAATATTATAGAGAACAAACAGATTTAATATTTAAAAATTTAATAGATACAAATATAAATATTAATTTTTCTATATTTTATGAAAAACAAGATATGTATAAAGTGCTTAAAGAATTAACATACAATTTAGGGAATGTTTCAGTAGACATAAAAGAATCCAATTCAAACAGACAAGATATAGAAATTGCAAAATATACTTATGATGATGCTAAATATATTAGAAAACAACTGCAAATTAATAATGACGAAATATATTATATTTATACGTATGTAACAGTATATTCAAAAAATTTAAATGAGTTGTATCAAGACCTAGAAAAAATAGAAAATATATTACAAAGCAAAGGATTAAAAAACAAAAAAGCATATTTTAGACAAGAACAAACTTTTCTTGCAACATTACCTTTTATGTTAAATAGTAACGATATAAAAAATGCAACAAAACAAAATATATTAACAAGCAGTTTAGTATCAACTTATCCATTTATTTCATCATCAATATTTGATAAAGAGGGAATTTATATAGGAAAAAATATGTATAATAATTCATTAATTTTTATAGATAGATATGACCAAACAAAATATAAAAATGCTAATATGTGTGTATTTGGAACAAGTGGTGCAGGAAAATCTTACTATGTTAAATTAAATATATTAAGATATAGATTATTTGGAATAGAACAATACATAATAGATCCAGAAAGAGAATACACAAATTTATGTAAATCTCTGGAAGGAACACTTTTTAAAATTGGTCCAAATTCAGATTCATATATTAATATTTTTGATATAAGAAAAGAAAGTATAGAAAATGGAGAGAAAGGATATTTAGCAAGTAAAATAATTAAATTAATTGGATTTTTTAATTTAGTATTTGGAGAATTAAATGAAGAAGAAAAAGCATTAATAGAAGAAAAAATAATAAAAGTATATAATAAAAAAGGAATTAATTTTAATGATAAAAGTTTATATAAAAATATAAAAAATAAAATATTTAAAAATTCAAAAGATATGCCATTATTACAAGATTTTTATTTTGAGTTAGGACAAGATGAAAAAACAAAAAAATTTCAAACAAAATTAATTCCTTTTGTAAAAGGCTCATTAAATTTTTTTAATAAATATACAAATATAAAATTAGAAAATAAATTAATAATTGCAGATGTATATGAATTAGGAGAAGAAAATTTAAAATATGGAATGTTTATTTGTATGGAATTATTTTGGGACAAAATTAAAGAAAATAGAAAAAATAAAAAAGCAATTTATTTAGATGAAATTTGGAGATTAATAGGAGTAACATCTAACAAAGAAGTTGCAAGTTTTGTATATAAAATATTTAAAACAATAAGAAAATATGGCGGAAGTGCAGTAGCCGTAACACAAGATATTTTCGATTTATTTAGTCTGGAAGAAGGAAATTTTGGAAGAAGTATTTTAAATAATTCTAGTATAAAAAACTTTTTCGCACTAGAAGAAGAAAATATAAAAGTATTAAAAAAATATACAAATATTTCGGAAAAAGAAGAAATAGATATAAAATCATTAAAAAGAGGAGAAGGTTTAATTTTTGTTGGAGACAATCACATATTAGCAGAAATAAAAAGTTTTCCTTTTGAGGACGAAATAATAAATGGAGAAAATAAATTATAAAATAATAAATTTAAATAAAAAAATAACTATATTATAAAAAAATAATTAAATGAAAAATAATTTTATAAAAAATTAAAATAATAAAATATTAAAATTTTAATTTAATAAAAAAATTTAAATAATAAAATATTAAAAATTTAATTTAATAAATAAAAAATTAATAATAAAAAAATATTTGAAATTTAATTTAATAAATAAAAAATTAATAATAATAAAATATTTGAAATTTAATTTAATAAATAAAAAAATTAATTATAAAAAAATTAAAAAAAGAGGAGGAAAAAATATGAGTGAATTAGCATTAGAAAATAATTTAAATAATAATTTAACAAACGAAAAAGGTCAAAGAAATTTTCTTCAAACTAATATTGGAAAAGCAGTAAATACAGGTTTAAATATTGGTTTAAGATATGTACTTCCGGATTTAATAGAAGATCAAATTATAGAAATAAAAGATAGTTTTTTACAAAATGGATTAAAAGAAGGAGTACAAACAGCAATAGATTCTGCCATAAACTTAGGGAAAAGTGCACTTGGAATAGTAACAGGAAAATTTGAAAATATAAACCAAATGCAAACGGCACTAAAAACAGGAGGAATAATAGAAAGTATTTCTAATGCAGTAAATTATACAGTAAATAAAGTTGTCCAAAAAGGCAAAATACCATATTCAGTTGGCAATATGATAAAAAGTGGAAAAAATGTTTTATTAAGTAATATAACAAAAAATATAGAAAATGAATTTGAAAATCAAGTAAATAATATAGAAAAAATAGAAAAATATTCTAATAACTGGAAAACATATTTTAATAATAAAGACTTTGAAGGAATGCAAAGAGAATATGATAAAATAAGAACAAAATTAAAAGAAATAGCACCAATAGAAAAGACAATAAATACTGCTAAAACAATAGAAAATTTACATAAATTAATAAAAAATAATGGACAAAATTTTAACTTAACACCAGAACAATTAGAGTTAGCACAAGTAATTTAAATATCTAATAAAAATATATTAAAAGTGGCTAAAATACAAATATTTTAAACAAAAGTTTAAGCATTATGTTACCATATTACTTGAAAAAAAGTAAATGTTTTAGTATAATACAAACATAGAAAATACATAGAAAAGAGGTAAAAAAATGAGCTCAAAAGACACAGGAAACACAGAAAATAACATACAAGATAGAGACGGAAAAATTGTCGAAAGGGATATAGAAGCCGAGATGAAAACTGCATACATAAGTTATGCAATGAGCGTTATTATATCTAGAGCATTACCAGATGTAAGAGATGGCTTAAAGCCAGTTCATAGAAGAATATTATATACAATGTATGAAGATGGATTAACATCAGATAAGCCTTACAGAAAATCTGCTACAACAGTCGGAGACGTTTTAGGTAGATATCATCCACATGGAGATGCATCTGTATATGACGCAATGGTTAGAATGGCACAAACATTCTCACTTAGATATCCATTAATAGACGGACACGGAAACTTCGGGTCGATAGATGGTGATGGAGCAGCAGCTTACCGTTACACAGAAGCTAGAATGTCTAAAATAGCTGAACTTATGTTAACAGATATAGAAAAAAATACTGTAGATTTTATACCAAACTTTGATGATAGACTTCAAGAACCCGCAGTATTACCTTCAAAAATTCCTACACTATTAATAAATGGTTCTTCAGGAATTGCGGTTGGTATGGCAACAAATATTCCACCACATAATTTAACAGAAGTAATAAATGGAATTATAAAATTAATTGATGATCCAAATACAACAGATGAACAATTAATGCAAATTATAAAAGGCCCAGACTTCCCAACAGGAGGAGTAATTTTAGGAAGAGATGCAATAAAACAAGCGTACACAACAGGTAGAGGAAAAATAACAGTAAGAGCAGAAGCAGAAATAGAAGAAACAAGTAATGGAAGACAAAAAATAATAGTAACATCACTTCCATATCAAGTAAATAAAGCAAGATTAATAGAAAATATTGCAAATCTAGTAAAAGAAAAAAGAATTGATGGTATTTCAGAACTAAGAGATGAATCAGATAGAGAAAATGCTGTTAGAATTCATATAGGTCTAAAAAAAGATGCAAATGCAAGAGTTGTATTAAATCAATTATATAAAAATACACAAATGCAAGATACATTTGGAATAATAATGTTAGCACTTGTAAACAACGAACCAAAAATACTAACATTAAGACAATGCTTAGATTACTACATAGACCATAGAAAAGAAGTAATCTTACGTAGAACAAAATTCGAATTAGACAAGGCTTTAGCAAGAGCTCACATATTAGAGGGATTAAAAATTGCATTAGATAACATAGATGAAGTAATAAACATAATTAGATCTTCATATGATGATGCAAAAGAAAGATTAATGCAAAGATTTGGACTTTCAGATATTCAAGCTCAAGCAATACTAGATATGAGATTAAAAACATTATCAGGATTGCAAAGAGAAAAAATAGAAGAAGAATACAATGAATTAATGAAACTAATAGCTCACTTGAGAGAAATATTAGGAAGTGAAACATTAGTATACCAAATAATAAAAGAAGAACTTCTAGAAGTAAAAGAAAAATATGGAGACGAAAGACTTACTAAGATAGTTGCTGCCGAAGGCGAATTTAATGAAGAAGACCTTATAAAAGAAGAACAAATGGTAGTAGCACTTACTCACTTTGGCTACATAAAAAGAATGCCAATAGATACATATAAGAGCCAAAGAAGAGGCGGAAAAGGAATAACAGGCATCTCTACAAGAGAAGAAGATTTTGTAAAAGAAATATTCACAACATCTACACACGACACTGTATTATTCTTTAGTAACAAAGGCAAGCTATATAGGCTAAGAGGATACGAAATTCCAGAAGCAGGAAGAACTGCTAAAGGAACAGCAATAGTAAATCTATTAAGTCTTGATGCCGGAGAAAAAATAACAGCAATAATACCAATTCAAAACTTTGCAGAAGGAAAATATTTATTAATGGCAACAAAAAATGGATTAATAAAGAAAACACCATTAAAAGAATATGATTCTTCTAGAAAAACAGGACTATTATCAATAACATTAAAAGATGATGATGAATTAATAGACGTAAGACTTACGGACGGAGAAGATAACATAGTTCTAGTTACAAGCAAAGGTATGTGCATTACATTTGATGAAAAAGATGTAAGACCTGTTGGAAGAGCTGCTCAAGGTGTACTAGGAATAAGACTAGACGAAGACGATAACGTAATTGGAATGGAATCTGTTATAGCAGGAAACAAAGAATATAGCCTACTTGCAATTACAGAAAATGGATTCGGAAAAAGAACAGAACTAGACGAATACAGAGTACAAAACAGAGGTGGTAGAGGAGTAATAACATACAAAATAACTCCAAAAACAGGAAACATAGTAGGAATTAGAATGGCTCAAGAAGACGATGACGTTATGCTAATTACAAACTCTGGTACAATAATTAGAATAAAAGTAAAAGACGTAAGTGTACTAGGAAGAGCAACACAAGGCGTTACACTAATGAGAACAACAGAAAACGAAAAAGTTGTAAGCATAGAAACAATAGCACCAGAAGAATAAAAAATAAAGGTGAAAAATAGAAACTACCAAAAGTAGCTTCTATTTTTTGTTAGGATACTTTTAATCCAATTTAATTGTTAAATAAAAAACAAAGCAAAAATATAACTAGGTTTGCTACAAATTAAAAACAGCTTATAATGAAAAAATGTAAAAGATAACAATTCAAACAATAATAACACAAATAAAGACAATAATGCAAATAATTCAAATAATAATAAAAACAACAATACAAATACTGCAAATGACAACAAAAATAATAATACAAATACTTCAAATAGCAATAAAACAAACAATGATAGTACAACAGCAAAGAAACCAATTCCACAAACAGGTGTAAATTATTTTATTGTATTAGCAATTTTTGCATTTGTCATAATAGCAATATATTTAAATAAAAAGAAAAATGAATATAAGGATATAAAATAAAATCACATAAATAAAAAGCGGTTCAATTAGCACTAGCTAAGAACCGTTTTTTCTATTATTTTTTTATTTGATTTTTTATGTCTTTTATCTCACTTTTTAAATTTTCACTTTCTAATGCAATTTTTTCATTTTCTTGTGCTTTTAAGTTATCTTTAGCAACAGCCATTAATAATTTAATTCTATTTGTTTGGTTAGCCTCACTCGCACCAGGATCGTAATCTACGGGAGAAATATTCGCATAAGGGAATTTATTTCTTATGGTTTTTATTACGCCTTTTCCAACAACGTGGTTAGGAAGACAAGCAAATGGTTGAACACACACAATGTTTGGAATACCGTGTTCAATATATTCAATCATTTCTGCTGTTAAAAACCATCCTTCACCAGTTTGGTTACCAATTGAAAGCACATCTTTTACTTTACCTTCTAGTTCCCAAATATCACAAGGTTGTAAATAGCCTTTCTTAGAATTTGCAAGAGCAATTCTTTCATCTTTTTCCAAAATATCTATTAATTTTATAGCTGCTCTAAATATTTTTGATTTATATTTATCTGTTTTTATTAGAGTATTAAAAGTAATTTTATGTGTTGCCATAAATTTAACAAATCCCATAAAGTCTGGCAATATAACTTCTGCACCTTCTGCTTCCAATTTTTCTGCAACAAAATTATTTCCAAAAGGATGATATTTAATTAAAACTTCGCCAACAATTCCAACTTTAGGTTTTACAATAGAAGTATCTAATTCAATTTTTTCAAAATCTTCTACAATATCATATATACTCTTTTTAAACTCAGAAAGAGAAGAATGAGCAACTAAAGCTTTACATTTTTCCATCCATTCATCAAATAGTTTTTGAGTTTCACCTTTATGTATTTCATATGCTCTATTTTTTGTTAACATTTTTTGTAACAAATCTCCATAAACAACGGTTTTTAGTAATCCTTCAACTAGTTTTGGAGTAATCTTAAATCCAGGCATTTTTTCCATTCCAACAACATTAAATGAAATTACTGGAACATTTGCAAATCCCGAATCCTTTAAAGCCTTACGAATAAATCCGATATAGTTTGTAGCTCTACATCCTCCACCAGTTTGAGACATTATTAACGCTGTTTTATTAATATCATATTTTCCGGATTCTAATGCTTCTATCATTTGACCTGTTACTAAAATAGAAGGATAACAAGCATCGTTATTTACATATTTTAAACCAGTTTCTACTGTATGCTCAGAGCAATCTTTTAAAAGTACAGCATTATAACCGCAAGCTCTTACGGCAGACTCAATTAGCTCGAAATGAATAGGAGCCATTTGAGGAATTAAAATAGTGTAATCTTTCATATCTTTAGTAAATATTTTCTTTTTAGCAGTATAATCTCCATCTCCACGAGCTTTGATGTTGTCTTTTTCTCGTTTATTCATACTTGCTAAAAGAGAACGAATACGAATTCTTACAGCACCTAAATTGTTTACTTCGTCTATTTTTATTAAAGTATACATTTTATCATAGCTAGAAAGAATTTCCTCAACTTGGTCTGTTGTTACAGCATCAACACCGCAACCAAAAGAGTTTAATTGAACAAGTTCCAAATTATCGTGTTTACCAACAAAATCTGCTGCTGCATATAATCTTGCGTGGTAAACCCACTGATTAACAACTCTTAAAGGAGCCTTTGGAACAACTTCATTTGCTATGCTATCACCAGTAATTACAGCTAAACCAAGACTGGTAATTAAAGTATCAATACCGTGGTTAATTTCTGGGTCAACGTGGTAAGGACGGCCAGCAAGTACAATACCTTTTAGATTATTTTCTTCCAAATATTGCACAGCACGTTTTCCTTCTTCGTGAATATCACGTCTACATCTTTGGTATTCTTCTTCTGCTGCTTTTGCAGCTGCAACTAACTCTTTTTTAGTAAATTTATATTTTTCAAATTCAGGTAATCCTAAAATAGTTTCTGGTAAAGTCTTTACATCTAAAGGCAAGAACGGATTTAAGAATGTAACACTTGGGTCTTTTAATTCTTCAACATTATTCTTTAAAACCTCAGAGTAAGAAATTACAATAGGACAATTATAATGATTATCTGCTTTTTCATATTCTTTTCTAGAGTATGGAATACAAGGATAGAAAATAGTTTTTATTCCTTGTTTTAATAAGCTAATAATATGACCATGAGAAAGCTTTGCAGGATAGCAAACAGACTCAGAAGGCATAGATTCCATTCCTTTTTCGTAAGTTCTTCTATTACTATTTTCAGAAACTATAACTCTAAATCCTAACCTGGTTAAGAAAGTAAACCAGAAAGGATAATCCTCATACATATTCAAAACCCTAGGGATACCAATAGTACCACGAGGTGCATCTTTTTCTTCTAAAGGAGTATAATTAAAAATTCTTTGATATTTATACTTAACTAAATTTGGTAAGTCCTTGTTGCCAGAAACAATCCCTGCACCTTTTTCGCATCTATTTCCAGAAATATGTTTAGTACCATTGCTAAATTTATTAATTGTAAGTAAACAATGATTTTCACAGCCATTACAACGAATATGAGAAGTATCAATTTTTAAGTTATCAATATCTTTTAAAGAAGCAATAGTAGATTTGTATTCCATATCCTTATTTGCTTCGAATTGCTCTTGAGCAAGTAGTGCAACACCATATGCACCCATAAGTCCTGCAATATCTGGTCTTATAACATTTTTACCTGTAAGAAGTTCAAAAGCACGTAACACAGCATCATTGTAAAAAGTACCACCTTGAACAACAATATTATCGCCCAAAACCCTTACATCTCTAATTTTCATAACCTTTTGAAGAGCATTTTTTATAACCGAATAAGAAAGTCCAGCAGAAATATCTCCTACACTATAACCCTCTTTTTGTGCTTGTTTAATTTTAGAGTTCATAAAAACAGTACATCTAGAGCCCAAATCTACAGGATTTCTAGCTTCAATTGCAGAGTCTACAAACTGACTAATAGTAAGCCCTAGGCTCTTTGCAAAAGTTTCTATAAAAGAACCACAACCTGAAGAACAAGCTTCATTAAGCATAATATTATCAATAGTATTATTTTTTAACTTAATATATTTCATATCTTGACCACCAATGTCTACAATACTTGTAACATTTTGCATAAATTTTTTAGCGGCGGTATAATGAGCAATAGTTTCAATCTCATTTAAATCTACATTTAAAGCAGTTTTTATTAAAGCTTCTCCATAACCTGTAACACCACTGCATCTAATAACAGCAGAGCTTGGAATTACAGAGTATAATTGCTTTAGCATATTCATAACACTTTTTAAAGGATTACCCTCATTATTAGCATATAAAGAATATAACAAACGTCCATTATTGTCTGTAACAACCAATTTAGTTGTAGTAGAACCTGCATCAATTCCAACAAAGCAATCGCCTTTGTAATTTAACAAATCGCCTTTTTCAACAACATCTTTAGAATGACGATTTTTAAATTCTTCGTATTCACTATCTGTTACAAATAAAGGCTTTAAAGGATTGGTTGTTGTATCTTTAGAATTTTTTAAAACCTCAATTTTAGCCTTAAGCTTTTCAGATGAAATAGAATGTGCATTCATAGAATCTAATGCAGCACCTCTTGCAACTAGCAAATGTGCTTCATCTGGAACAATAATTTCATCATCAGATAAATGTAAAGTTTCTATAAATCTATTTCTTAATTCAGATAAATAATTCAATGGACCACCTAAAAAGGCGATATGTCCGCGAATAGGCCTTCCGCAAGCAAGACCGCTAATTGTTTGGTTAACAACTGCCTGGAAAATAGAAGCAGCGATGTCTTCCTTTGCAGCACCTTCGTTTATTAGAGGTTGTACATCAGTTTTTGCAAAAACTCCACAACGAGAAGCAATAGGGTAAATAATAGAATGATTTTTTGCAAGTTCATTTAAACCAGAAGTATCAGTATTTAACAAAGACGCCATTTGGTCTATAAAAGCACCAGTACCACCAGCACAAGTACCATTCATACGCTGTTCTATAGACTTGCCAAAATAAATAATTTTTGCATCCTCTCCACCAAGTTCAATAACAACGTCTGTTTTTGGAATATATTTTTCAACAGCTCTCTTACAAGCAACAACTTCTTGTATAAAAGGAACATCCAAAAAATTAGCAGCAGACATTGCACCAGAGCCTGTTAAAGCAATTGTAAAACTGCAATCTGGATAGCGTTTGGCTAAATCCTCCAAAACCATACAAACAGTATTTTTTGTGTCAGAATAATGTCTGGTATAATTAGTATATAAAGTATTTAAATCTTCATCCATTACTACAATTTTTACAGTAGTAGAACCTACATCTAATCCAACGTGTAATAGTTTATTCATATATATAAAACTCCTTAATATCAAAATTAAAATAAATCACCCACATTTTATACGGAAAATCGAAATTTGTCAAATAAAAAAAGCAATGAAAACTAGTAAAAAATGGGACAAAACAGTTCTAATGTGCATTTTGTGTGAATACACATAAAACAAATAAAAAAGTACAGTACAAATTAAAAATAATACTAAGTTATACCAAAGCATTATTAAAGAAAACTGTGTCTAAAAGGAGGAAAAAATAAATATGAATAACATAAAAAGACTAATTATTATAATAGTAATTTTAATTCTAATTGGAGGGATAATTTACATAGTAATAAATAAAAAGAATAATACAAAACAGGAAGAATACGAACCACAAGAAGAAATATCGGAACAACAGGTAAGGCAAACAATGGTATCTTTATATTTTGTAAACAAAAATACAAATGAAATTGAGCCAGAAGCAAGATTAATAGACGTAAAAGAAATGGTAAAAGAGCCATATAAAACACTAGTAAACTTATTAATAGAAGGACCAAAAAACGAAAACCATAGTAAAACGATTCCAGAAGAAACACAACTATTAGGAACAGAATTAAAAGGAGAAACACTAACACTAAACTTTTCAGAAGAATTTTTAAATAGTGAAAATAGCCAAGATGCAATGAAATGCCTAGTAAAAACTTTAACAGAACTAACAGAAGTAAACAGCATAAAAGTTTTGATAAATGGGGAAGAAAAAGATAACTTAAAAGATACATACGTAAGAAACGAGTAACTAAAATTAAATTAGAAAATTGAACTATGAAAATAATACATTGGAAAAAGAATATTCGAGTCAATAACTCATTTGAAATTGATAATCTATAATTTTATAATGAGTTTGAAGATGTTTTGACGAAGAATATTCTTTTTACAACTGTATTATTTTCTATTAATAATTATAGTTATCTAAAAAATTTTATAAAAGAGCATAAATTGCAAGTTTTATTAAAAGTACACAAAAAATGTTCAACACAGTATAAAGAGCAAATGAAGTTATTATTACATATATTAGAGCAGGGAGAAATTTTGTTTGGCTTTGGATAACAATTATTAAAATTATAGCAATTATATTTATTCATTTTTAACTCCTAGTATTTACATAATTTTACTTTTAATATATAATACTAAAGTATGAAATAAAATGTTAAAGAAATATAATCAAAATTTAATTATTTTAAATTAAATTTTTTAGATATAATAAAAATACACTAATAAGATTTGTACCAATAAAAAGGAAAGAAAATTAATTATGGAAAGAAATATAGAACTAAATAAAAACGAAAGAATAGATGACTTACAATACAAAGGACTAAAAATAATACAAGATGAAACAGGATTTTGTTTTGGAATAGATAGTGTAATACTTTCAGATTTTGCAAAAAATATCAAAAATGATGCTACAGTTGTGGATTTAGGAACTGGGACAGGCATAATAGGAACACTTTTATGTGGAAAAACATATTTAAAACAAGTAATAGGAATAGAAGTGCAACCAGAAGTTGTGCATATGGCAAGGAAAAGTATAAGGCTAAATAATTTGGAAGATAGATTTCAAATAATAAATTGTGATATAAACGATATATTTTCAAAAAAAATATTAGAAAAAAATAAATATGATGTTGTAGTTACAAATCCACCATATAAAGAGGCTGGAACAGGAATAATAAATGAAAGCTCAAAAAAATTAATATCGAGACACGAAATAACTGCGACTTTAGCAGATTTTATAAAAGTTGCAGCAGGTCTTTTAAAACACAAAGGTGAATTTTATATAGTGCATAAACCAGAAAGAATAGTAGACATAATAACGATAATGCGTGAAAACAAAATAGAACCTAAAGAACTAAGAATTGTATATCCCCGTAAGGAAAAAGATGCATCACTTATATTGGTAAAAGGAGTAAAAGGGGGAAATAAATTTACAACAATAGATAGATCTCTAATAATATACGAAGAAGATGGCAGTTATACAAATGATATTAAAGAAATTTATAACGACTAAATAGGAGCATAGAATGAATGGAAAAATATATTTAATTGCAACTCCAATTGGAAACTTAGAAGATATAACATATAGAGCTGTAAAAATTTTAAACGAAGTAGATATAATTGCAGCAGAAGACACAAGGCATTCTTTAAAATTGTTAAATCATTTAGAAATATCAAAACCAATGATAAGTTATCATAGGCATAATGAAGACACAAAAACAGAAGTATTATTAAATCTTTTAAAAGAAGGCAAAAACATAGGTCTAATTACAGATGCAGGCACTCCAGGTATATCCGACCCTGGAGAAGAAATTGTAAAAGAAGCAATAAAAAATAACATAGAAGTAATTCCAATTCCTGGTGCGTGTGCATTAATAAATGCACTAATAACGTCTGGGTTAAATACAAAAGAATTTAGCTTTTATGGATTTCTTCCATTAGATAAAAAGTTAAGAAAAGAAAAAATGGACGACATAAAAAAACAAAATAAAACCATAATATTTTACGAAGCCCCACACAGACTAGAAAAAACATTAAAAGAATTAAAAGAAATATTTGGAAATATTAACATAGTCGTTGCAAAAGAACTTACGAAAATACACGAAACATTTTATAGAGGAACAATAGAAGAAGTATTAGAAAAAATGGGAGAAATAAAGGGCGAATTTATAGTAATGTTTGAAGTTCATTCAAAAACCGAAAAAGAATTGGAAATAGAGGAGCTAAGTAAAAAAACAATAGAAGAACAATATACATATTACGAAAAACAAGGCCTTAGCAAAAAAGATATAATAAAAACAATAGCAAAAAATAATAATGTACCAAAAGATGTAATATACAAACAATTTATATAAAAAATAAGATTTGAGCTAAAATTAGTTCAAATCTTATTTTTAAATTTTATTCTTTAGCATTTGCGTTCATAGCAGAAATGTTTCTCATACATTTTTCACAAATTAATTTGCCTTTATAATCTATAACATTTTTTGTACTTCCGCAGAATACACAATTTTCTTCGAATTTTTTTAGCACTATAGAAGATCCATCAACAAAAATTTCCATTGGATCTTTTTCAACGATCTTAAGCTTGTTTCTTAACTCAATTGGAATAACAACTCTGCCTAATTCGTCCATACGTCTAACTATACCAGTTGATTTCATTATATATCCTCCCTTTTTATAACAAAATTCGACACAAATCTACAACTATGATATCACAATTGCATATAAAATACAAGAAAAATCAAAACAAAATTTACAAATTTTTACTTTTGAAAAATCTTAAAAATAAAACAAAATATTGAAATTGTAATAATTACTTAATGTAAATAAAAAGAAATGAATAAAAAATAAACACAAGAATAATTATAGAATAACCCAAACAAAAACTCTATAAAAATTTAATAAAAAAATATTATAAATTCAAAAATAAACTTATACGTTAATAAAGGAATGTGATTAAATATGCTAAACAGTATTTGGCCATTTTTTATTATAATATCATTTCTATTTGCAATATTTACTAATAATATAAATAATTTAAACAACTCAATATTCACATCTTGTGTAGAAGCTGTGGATTTAACCATCAAATTATTTGGAACTATGTGTTTATGGAATGGATTAATGAAAATAGTACAAGAAACAAGCCTAATGAAAAAACTTGTAAAATTAATACAGCCAATTATGAAAATATTATTTCCAAAAATGAAAAAAGAAGATAAAGAATACAAAGAAATTACAATAAATATAATTGCAAATTTATTAGGAATTGGAAATGCAGCAACTCCACTTCGGTATAAAAGCAATGAAAACAATGCAAGAAAAAAATCCCAATAAAGATACAGTAACAGACAATATGGCTATGTTCATAGTACTAAATACAGCATCACTTCAAATAATTCCATCAACAGTAATTGCAATAAGAATGTCTTTAAATTCTGTAGCACCAACAAAAATAATTGTAGCAGTTTGGATAGCAACAATAGTAGCAGATATTACTGGAATTATTGCAACAAAAATATTAATAAAAAAATGGAGAAAAGACTAAAAAAACTAATAAGGAGGAATGCAATAAAAAATGAAAATAATAAATTTTATAACAGAACTTGCAGTTCCATTAATTTTAGTAATAATTGTAATTTTTGGCTTAATAGATAAGAAAAAAATCTACGATATTTTTGTAGAAGGCGTAAAAGAAGGTATGACAATTGTTATAAAAATATTTCCAACTCTTTTGGGACTATTTTTAGCGATAGGAGCGCTAAGAAGCTCTGGAATATTAAACATAATAACAGTGTTGTTATCTGGAATTACATCTAAAATTGGTTTCCCTAGCGAAGTAATTCCACTTGCAATATTAAGACCAATTTCAGGTAGTGCATCACTTGCAATAGCAACGAATATAATGAAAACATACGGAGTAGACAGCAAAATAGGATTAATTACATCTACAATAATGGGGTCAACAGAAACCACATTTTATACAATAGCAGTATATACAAGTTCTGTAGGAATTAAAAAAATTAGATTTGTTTTAATTGCAGCATTACTTGCAGACTTAACCGGAATGATAACATCTGCTATTGTATGGAATTATTTATGATAGGTCTCGTTATTTGCAATTTTAAATCCTCTATAAATTTGTTCCAGTAAAAAAATTCTAATTAATTGATGAGGAAAAGTCATTTTAGAAAAACATATAGAAGCATTACATACATTAAGAACAGATGAACTTAAGCCTAAACTTCCTCCAATAATAAAAGTAATATCACTATGACTAAAAGAAATATCAGAAATCTTTTTAGAAAACTCAACAGAATCAAATTCTTTTCCTTTTAAATCTAATGCAATTACATAGCTGTCCTTTCTTAAATGATTAATTATATTTAAACCCTCTTTTTCTTTAATGTCTAAAACAACAGAATCACTTGCATTATCTGGAATTTTTTCATCAGCAAGCTCAACAACATTTAAATTACAAAATCTAGAAAGCCTTTTAGAGTATTCAGAAATAGCATCTCTAAAAAAGCTTTCTTTAATTTTTCCAACGCAAACAATATTAATATGTAACATAACAAACCCTCTCTTAAACAAATTATGCAATATCAATAACATCACTTGAAGCATCTCTTCTTGCAACGCCAATTCTAATATCAGACTCATTATTTCTATTTGTCAAAACTTCTTCTGCAACAGTCTTATAAGCAAGTTCTGGGAAATTATTTTCCTTACTCAAATGACCAAGCAAAACATGTTTTAATCCACTATCTGCAAGCTTAGAAATTACCTTGGCAGAAGTATCGTTAGATAAATGCCCCAAAGGTCCTGCAATACGTTCTTTTAAAGAATAAGGATATCGAGAATATTTTAAAACATTTAAATCGTAATTAGACTCAATTAAAGAAAAACAACTTTTTTCTAAATGTTGCATAAGGTCTGGTGTAATGTGTCCTAAATCAGTTGCAATACTAATTTTTTTAGAATCCTTAAAAATATTAAACCCGCAAGGATTTGCGGCATCATGAGGAATAGAAAAAGGATTAATTTTTAAATCCTTAATCTCAAACTCATTTCCAACAGAAAAAAACATTTGATTATCATCTAAAATCTTAGCCTTTTGCTCTGGCATAGCATTCCAAGTTTCTTTATTTGCAAAAACAGGAATATTAAACTTCTTAGACATAGTTCCCAAACTTTGAACATGGTCAGAATGTTCATGAGTTACGATAATTCCATCAATTTCCTCAGGTGCAACGCCAATAAGAGAAAGTGCAGAGGTAATTTTCTTTGCACTTCCACCAGCGTCTATTAAAATTTTAGAGTTCTCAGACTCAACAAATAAACAATTTCCAGTACTTCCACTAAATAAGCTACAAAATTTTAACATAAATCAAAACCTACTCTTCTACAACTCTCTCTATATGTGCACCTAATTTTCTAAACTTTTCTTCAATATTTTCATATCCTCTATCAATATGTTCAATATTATAAAGTTCAGTTTCACCATTTGCAATAATTCCAGCAATAATTAAAGCAGCACCAGCTCTTAAATCTGAGGCGTGTACAGGAGCTCCAGTTAATAAATCAACACCTTCAAAAACAGCAGTTTTGCCTTGTGCCGTAATATTTGCTCCCATTTTATTTAATTCAGCAGTATATTGAAAACGAGAATCCCAAATGCCTTCATTTATAATACTAGTTCCATCTGCAATAGAAAGAACAACACCCATTTGAGGTTGTAAATCGGTTGGAAAACCTGGATATGGAAGAGTTTTTATATTAGCCTTAGAAGGACGTGAGTCACACCAAACTCTTAAAGTATCTCCATCTTCTTCAACATTACCACCAATTTCCAAAATTTTTGCAGTTAAACAATCTAAATGCTTTGGAATACAATTATGAATTTTTACATCGCCCTTAGAAGCAATAGCTGCAAGCATAAAAGTACCAGCTTCAATTTGGTCTGGAACAATAGAATACGTTGCATTACCAGATAATTTTTTTACACCATTAATCTTAATAACATCTGTACCAGCACCGTGAATATCTGCTCCCATAGTATTTAAAAAGTTAGCAACATCAACAACGTGTGGTTCTTTTGCAGCATTATCTATAGTAGTAGTTCCATCTGCTAAAACAGAGGCAAGCATAACATTAATAGTAGCACCAACAGAAACAGTATCTAGATAAATAGAAGTACCAATTAAACAATTGGCTTTAGCAGAAATTTTACCCTGAGCAACATTAACGCTTGCACCTAGTGCCTCAAAACCTTTAATATGTTGATCTATAGGTCTTGCACCTAAATTGCATCCACCTGGAAGTCCAACTTCTGCTTTGCCACAACGGCTTAAAAGAGCTCCAAGCAAATAATAAGAAGCTCTAAACTTACTAGTCATATCATATGGAGCAATAGTAGAAGAAATATTTCTTGTATCAACTCTAATAGAATGATTAGAAAGCCAATCTATTTTAACGCCTAATTTTTGCATAATAGAGCAACACATTTTAACGTCGCTAATATTAGGTACATTTTCTAAAGTACAAATGCCATCAATTAAAAGAGTTGCTGGAATAATTGCAACAGCTGCATTCTTGGCGCCAGTTATATCTACATCCCCACAAAGACGTGTAGGACCATTTATTACTAGTTTTTCCAAAATCAAAACCCCCTAAAGTTAAAAAATCTACCTATATATATAACACAAAAACAAACTAAATACAACCAAAAACAACAAAAATACACAAGCATAAAGGAAAAGAAAATAATAAATAAAAAAGAGACCCCAAAAGTCTCCTTTTACTATATATTCTCTTAACAAATTAATTTTGTGCAAGTTGCATTTTTAAATTTTCAAATAACTCAACCAATTTAAATTTAAAATGCATATCAGAATCCTCATCAGAACTTGTTATTAAATTATAATCTTCATTATTCATAGAATCCTTTAAAGTATTTTTAGACTCATCTGGAACAATCCCAGAAGAAACATCTACAAAGCATAAGGGAGGAAACATTACACACCACCAGTTTTGACCACTTGCACTGCCAATTTTTACCCTTAAAGCATCATACATTCCAGAAGGTAAAGAAACATCTCCATATATTTTAGTAGGAAAACTAAAATTGCCAATCTCTACATTAACTGGATAAGAATAACCATTCTCAGAAATTACACTTTCTGCAATAGCCTTAAAATCTTGAGTATGAGCTTTTGAAATATTTATAGCATCTTCCTTAGAAGAAATATTTGCACATAAAGAATTCATATATTCTATTAAGGCATCTCTAACTTTATATTTTAAAGCTTGGTCTTCTTCAGAATCACTATTTGCAATAACATGTAATCTAAAAACACTATCTGCAATATCATAAGAAACACTATTTGCATATGAGTAAGCAGAAAAAAGAACAAAAATGCTAAGAAGTACCAATACTAATAAAATTCTACCAATCAAATTTTTATTAAAAAGTGTTTTCATAAACAACCTCCTGAAACTTCATTATACTAAATATTTAATAAAAGTATTTACTAAAAAAATAAAAAATATACATTTCTGGTAAAAAATAATAAAAACAAAAAACGATAAAAAAGAAATAAAAATGTAACAAAAATGTAAAAAAACGAAAAACAAAAAAACAAAATAGTGAAATATCAATAAAAACAGGACACAATGTCGAATTTTGTAATACGATTTAATTGTAATAATATTGACATAAAAATGAAAAACTGGTAAAATTTACCATAAGGAAAGAAAATGGAGGGAAAAATTATGGTGAATATTAACAAAAACATTAAAAAGGTTTGTAGCTTTTATGTGAGTAATTGCCATTTAGCAACAATGTTATTACCACATATAAATGAAAAAATTAATGAAAAAGTTAAAATTACCACAATATTAGAAGAAAGTTTACAAGTAGAAATGAAAATGTTACTAGAAAAATTAGAATTAAACAATAAAGAAAAAATCTTAGCCCTAAATTGGAATAAAACAGAAGAAATAAGTATAAAACCAATACAAAATCAAGAAATAATAATTGCAGGAAGCATAGCATATATAGATAAAATGCATAAAATATTAGAAGAATTAATAAGCAGTGAAGAAAAAAACATATCTGTAATAGACTGCTATAATTTCGAAACATCAAGAGAAAATATAAAAGAAATATTAGACAATCACGAAAAAGTATTAAATACAGCAGGAGAAAAAGAAAAAAGCGAATACATAACACAAATAAAAATGGCAAATTAAAAAAAAATAACGGCGTGGAAAATATTAATCACGCCGTTATTTAAATATAATGTGTAGCACTATAATAAATTTTATAAAAATAATTGACTATTTTATTCTAATAGTATAATATAAAGGGGCAAATTAAATACAAAAAGCAGTGCTTTTTGAAAGGAGAAAAATATGGAAGAAAAATATTTAGCAGCAGAGGAAAAACTAAAAAAATTTGGGCAAGAACATCTGCTAAGCCAATATGAAAAACTAAGCAAAGAAAACAAAGTAAAACTATTAGATGAAATACTTACATTAGACTTTAATGAAGTGAATGAATTATATAAAAAAGTGAATAATACAGTAGATTTTGGTAGTTCTAAAATAGAACCAATAGAATATACAGATAAAAGTGCTATGTCTAAAGAAGAATTAGCACATTACAATGAAATTGGATTAAAAGCAATAAAAGAAGGAAAACTTGCAGCAGTTACAATGGCTGGAGGCCAAGGAACAAGACTAGGCCATAATGGACCAAAAGGAACGTTCGATTTAGGACTAGATTCACACAAACCAATATTCGAAATTTTATGTGACACATTAAAAGATGCCGAGAAAAAATATGGAACATATGTAATGTGGTACATAATGACAAGTAACGAAAACAATGATGCAACAGTAAAATTCTTTGAAGAACATAGCTACTTTGGTTATCCAAAAGAAAAAATAATATTCTTCAAACAAGGAGAACTTCCAATGATAGACACACAAGGAAAAGTTCTACTTGGAGAAAATGGACTAATAAAAAAAGCAGCAGATGGACATGGTGGAATATTCCTATCTATGAAGAAAAATGGTATTATATACGATATGAAAACAAGAGGAATAGAATGGGCTTTTATAGGTGGAGTAGACAATGTTCTAGTAAATATGGTAGACCCAGTTATATTAGGGTTAGCTATAGACAAAAAAGTATTAGCTGCAGGAAAGAGCGTTGTAAAAGCAGGACCTCACGAAAAAGTAGGAGTATTCTGCAAAAGAAATGGAAAACCAAGTGTTGTAGAATATAGCGAAATTTCAAAAGAAATGGCAGAGCTTACAAACGAAAATGGGGATCTTGTATATGGAGAATCTCATATACTATGTAATCTATTCAGCGTTAAAGCAATAGAAGAAATAAGTAAAAACAACTTACCATACCATAGTGCTTTTAAAAAGGCAAAATATTTAGATAAAGACGGAAATGTTGTAACAAGTGACACTCCAAATGCATATAAATTTGAAGCATTCTTATTTGATGCATTTGAGTCATTAGAAGATATTGCAATATTAAGAGTAAAAAGAGAAGAAGAATTTGCACCTGTAAAAAATGCAGAAGGTGTAGACAGTCCAGAAACAGCAAGAAAATTATACAAAGAATTTCATAAAATAAAATAAAAATAAAAAAGCTTAAATTTTGGTATGTTTACATTAAAAATTTAAGCTTTTTGCGTTTATAAGATAATAAGTTAATTAAGTAAAAAATAAAATTAAATGTATATTAAGGAGGAACATAATGAATTATTTAGAAAAATACGAAGCGTGGCTAAATGACTCAGCCATAGACGAAGAAACAAAAAAAGAATTAAATTCTATAAAAGAAAACAAGGAAGAAATACAAGATAGATTCTACAAAGACCTAGAATTTGGAACAGCAGGATTAAGAGGAGTAATTGGAAATGGTAGTAACAGAATGAACAAATATACTGTTACAAAAGCAACTCAAGGACTTGCAAACTATATAAACGAGCACAACCCAGAAAACAAGCCAGTTGCAATATCATACGACTCAAGACATATGTCTAAAGAATTTAGCGACTTTGCAGCTTTATGTTTAAATGCCAATGGAATAAAAACATATGTATTCGAGAACTTAAGACCAGTTCCAGAGCTATCATTTACAGTTAGAAAATTAAACTGTATAGCTGGAATTATGATAACAGCAAGCCACAATCCGCCAAAATACAATGGATATAAAGTATACTGGGAAGATGGTGCACAAATAGTACCACCACACGACAAAGGAATAATAGAAGAAGTAAACAAAATTACAGACTTTGGAGAAATAAAAAATATAGAAAAAGAAGAAGCCGTAAATAAGGGCCTATATAATGTAATTGGTAAAGAAATGGATGATGCATATATTTCAACATTAAAATCATTAGTTCTAAATCAAGAAGCAATAACAAGAATGCAGGATAAAGTAAACATAGTATATACTCCATTACATGGAGCAGGAAACGTTCCAGTACAAAGAATACTAAAAGAATTAGGATTCACAAAAGTTCATGTTGTACCAGAACAAGAACAACCAAATGGAGACTTTCCAACAGTAAGCTATCCAAACCCAGAAGACCCAAATGCATTTAAATTAGCACTAGAACTTGCAAAAAAAGTAGATGCAGACATAATAGTTGCAAATGACCCAGATGCAGATAGATTAGGAGTATATTCAAAAGACTCAAAAACAGGAGAATATCATTCATTCTCAGGAAATATGTCTGCATTATTAATAGCAGAATACGGGCTATCTCAGAAAAAAGAAAGAGGTCTAATACCAGAAAATGGAGCTTTAGTTACAACAATAGTATCTTCTAACTTAGCAGGAGCAATAGCAAGAGAATACAAACTAAAACTAATAGAAGTATTAACAGGATTTAAATATATAGGAGAACAAATAAGAAAATTTGAACAAACAGGAGAAAATACTTATATGTTTGGATTCGAAGAAAGCTATGGATGCTTAATTGGAACATATGCAAGAGATAAAGATGGAATCTCAGCAGTAATGGCACTTTGCGAAGCTGCGGCATATTACAAAGAAAAAGGTTACACACTTTGGGATCAAATGAACAAAATATACAAAAAATATGGATATTATAAAGAAAAAACAATATCAGTTACAAGAGAAGGCGTAACAGGAGCAGAAGAAATAAAACAAATGATGGAAGATATGAGAAAAAATCCTCCAACACAATTTGGTAAATACAAAGTATTAGAAGTAAAAGACTGCAAACTAAACACAACAACAAATCTAGAAACTGGAAAAGTAACAGAATCTGGACTTCCAAATTCAAACGTACTATATTATAAATTAGAAAACGATGCTTGGTGTTGTGTAAGACCATCTGGAACAGAACCAAAAATAAAATTCTATATAGGAATAAAAGCAAACACAGAAGAACAAGCAGAAAAAGACTTACAAGATTTATCAGAATTTTTAAACTTTGCAAAATAAAAAAAGGAGGGACACTATCTATTTGGTAGTGTCCTTCCAACCACTTATATTATTTCTTTTAATTGCTCCCATAATATTTGCTTTAACGTGTTTATTTTTCAAAGAAAGAGTAACAATTAATTGCTTAACATATTCTCTTGTAGAATTTCCATCCATAGGGCAAACTTTAGGCATAACAGCCGTACCAGAATTCCTAACAAAACGCTTAGTCTCTTTTTCTGGAACATAAATTAAAGGCCTAATAAGAGTAATACCAGAACGGTCCATAAAACTAACAGGAGAAAAAGTAGAAATATTTCCGGCAAAAAATAAGTTCATCAAAAAAGTTTCTAAAACATCATCCAAATTATGACCAAGAGCAATCTTAGTACATCCTTCACGTTTAGCAGCAGTATTTAAAATTCCTCTACGTAAATTAGCACATAAAGAACAAGGATTTTTTTCTTTTCTATCTTCAAAAACAATCTTGCTAATATTATATTCCTCAACAAAAAGAGGAACACCAACTTCTTCACAAGTTCTCTTTAGAAAATCTGCATCAAAAAACTCAAAGTCAGGATTAACACTAATAGCAATTAAATCAAACTTCTTTGGATAAAAATGTTGTAAACTCTTAAGAGCCTTAAGCAAAGTAATAGAATCCTTACCACCAGACAAAGCAACTGCAATTTTATCTCCATCTTCAATCATATTATAATCTTCAATAGCCCTTCTTGTATAACTTAAAATATGCTTCATAACAAAAATCTCCTAAAAAAAAAACTAAAAAATATTATAACATAAAACATAGAAAAAATAAATAAGAGGTAATTGGAAAAGTAAATTCAATTAAAAAGTAAATAAGAGTCCAAAATAATTGACAGAAACCGCACAAAATGCTATTATAATAACTAGACCTGTGTCAGTAGCTCACCAGGATAGAGCGCTTCCCTCCTAAGGAAGAGGTAGGGGGTTCGAGTCCCTTCTGGCACACCAAAAAGTATATAAGTAAAAATAAGATGCAATTAAAGTAAATAAAATAAACTTAATTAGGACTCGAAAAGGAGGATAAGAAAAATGTCTAGTAGACATTTTTCCCGACGCGGCTCGGCGAGTCCCTTCTGGCACACCAAAAATTATATAAGTGAAAACAAGATGCAATTAGAATTAATAAGTAAAGTAGCCTATTTATAAAATTAAATAAGCTACTTTTTATTATAATATTAAGCTAGATATTAGGGCTAAATTTATCTAGAAATATCAAAGTTATCTGTAGATAAACTTATGTTATTACCTTTTCTTAACTCTTTTAATTCATTAACCTTTTTAATCTGAGCATCTTTTGCAACTTTCATTAATACAGGAATTTCTTTTATTTGTTCTGGAGTTAAAAGTTCTTTAAAAAACCAACCATATTCAAAACATCTTTCTACTTCATGCTTAAAATCTTGTACAGTACCCCTAAAACCTGAAATTAATCTTCCTGGACATTGCTTAGGAGTGCTCTTTACTCTTTCGCTTCCATATTCCATTTGCATCTGTTTGTGAGTGTATACATTTTGAATAGGAATATTATATTTTAACATTAATGTAGCAACTAATTTTGCCTGATTATATACAGCATTTTCGTAGTCAATACCTTTACAAATTAATCTTTCAATTCCTATACTATTGTGATTACCAAATGCTGTTCCTGTATGGTCTGTAGATTTTGTATCTGGAATAAATTGATACACTTCATTATCTCCAACCAGGTAATGAAATCCAACAGTTCTACCATTTTTTGAATATTCTTTTAACATATCGGCATAATGGGTTAAATTATAATTTTCTGGACTTCTTCCAGTACCAAGTGAAGTTTCGTGAATTACTATATGTGTAGGAGTTTGATCACCAGTTATTAAAGAACTTTCTGGTGGAAGTAATTTTTCTATTATAACTGATGGCTCTTTTTTTCTTTTAAATAAATGTTGTTTTTTACTCATAAATATTACCTCCATATAAAACTATATACCCTAAGTATAACACATTGTGTAATAAAATTCAAATTAACTAAAATTTACTTAAAGTCAAATTTGTTAAAACTTATAAAATAAAAATCCATAATACTGGAATATATCCAATATCATAGATTTTGTTTTTTCTTATTTCGTAATTCCTTAAAAAATTTTTGTATAAGTTCTTTACATTCAGTTTCTAAAACACCAGTTTCAATTTCAAAAGAATGGTTAAACTTATAATCTTTATCCAAATTTAAAACAGACCCACAAGCACCAGTTTTTTCGTCCATAGTTCCAATAACTATTTTATCTATTCTACTTAGTATAAGTGCACCCGTACACATAGAGCAAGGCTCCAATGTTACATACATAGTGCATCCTGTTAAACGCCAAGTACCAAGATTTTTACAGGCTTTTTTTATTGCTATAATCTCTGCATGATTAGTAGGATCGTGTTTTGTTTCTTTTAAATTATGAGCTCTAGCAATAATTTCTCCATTCTTTACAATAACTGCACCAACTGGAATTTCTTCTTTTTTATAAGATTTAGAAGCCTCTTTCAAGGCTTCTTTCATAAACATAACTTTCTCATCCATTAAAACCTAACCTCATTTTATTTAAAGATTAAAATTAGAAAAATATATGAATTTTATATTTTACATTATTTAAAAATTAAATATTAACTATAAATATTTTTAAATAAAACTGCTATTTCAATAAAATTATAGAGCTATGAATTATAATTAATGTTTTCTGTCTTTAGAATCAATTACAATTGTAACAGGACCATCATTTAAAAGCTCTACTTTCATATCTGCACCAAAAACACCGGTCTCAACAACAGGAATTTGCTTTTTACATTCACTAACAAAATATTCGTATAAAGGAATTGCTTTTTCTGGCCTTGCTGCTTCAATAAAAGAAGGTCTATTTCCATCTTTACAATCTCCATATAAAGTAAATTGCGAAACTATTAAAAGTTCTCCACCAACATCCTTTAAAGATAAATTCATTTTATCATTTTCGTCAGTAAAAATTCTTAAATTTACGGTTTTTTTAACCAAGTAATCCACATCTTGAGCACAATCTGTGGATGAAACACCAAGCAAAACCAAAAATCCGGTATTTATTTTGCCATGTACCACACCATCTATGGTTACGCGTGCGTGTTTTACTCTTTGAATAACCACTTTCATAATAAACTAATTCCTCTCAAAATCTATACGAAGTCTTATTTATTAAATTTTAAGTATTAAACTAAAAATTATTTTACAACTACATTATAAATTTTATTCTTAACGTAAATTTCTTTTACAATAGATTTTCCATCTAATCTATCTTTAATAGCTGTATGAACAAGTTCTTTTATTTTTTCCTCATCTTCATCAATTGCAATTTCAATAGTAGCACGAAGCTTACCATTTATTTGAATTGGTAAATTCATTGTATCATTTTTAGTTTTTTCCTCATCATATGTAGGCCAAGCAGTATCTGCAATAGTAGTATCAAATCCAAGAATTTGATTTAGCTCTTCCGTAATATGAGGAGCAAATGGATTTAATAATTGTAAAAATGTTTTAAATTCAGCCCTATTTATTTTCTTTGCTTTATAAAACTCATTAACCATAGTCATTAAAGTAGAAATACAAGTATTAAATTTCATTTCCTCAATATCATTAGAAACTTTTTTTATAGCTTGATGCATCATTTTTTCAAACTCTTGAGAATATTCAGCAGAACCATCATCTACTAAAATCTCTTGAATATTCCAAACTCTGTCTAAGAATTTGCTACATCCACGAATACTATCAACAGACCAAGGCGCTGTTTGGTCAAATGGTCCCATAAACATTTCATATACACGTAAAGTATCTGCACCATAGTCATTTACAACATCATCAGGATTTACAACATTTCCTTTAGATTTGCTCATCTTTTCTCCGTTAGATCCTAAAATCATACCATGAGAAGTACGTTTTGCATATGGCTCTTTTGTTGGAACAACTCCAATATCATATAAGAACTTATGCCAAAATCTTGAATATAACAAGTGTAGTGTAGTATGTTCCATTCCACCATTATACCAATCAACAGGAGACCAATATTCTAGAGCTTCTTTAGAAGCTAATGCATTATTATTGTGTGGGTCCATATATCTTAAGAAATACCAAGAAGAACCAGCCCATTGAGGCATTGTATCGGTTTCTCTTGTAGCAGGACCACCGCAGTGTGGGCAAGTAGTATTAGTCCATTCTGTATGTTTAGCAAGAGGAGACTCACCATTTTCTCCTGGCTCATAATCTTTTACATCTGGTAAAACAAGTGGCAATTGGTCCTCTGGAACAGGAACCCAACCACATTTATCACAATGAACCATTGGAATTGGTTCACCCCAATAACGTTGACGAGAAAATACCCAATCACGTAATTTAAAGTTAACTTTTTTTGTTCCAATACCTTTTTCCTCAATCCAAGAAATCATCTTAGAAATTGCATCTTGCTTATTCATACCATTTAAGAAATCAGAATTAATATGTACTCCGTCACCAGAATAAGCTTCTTTAGAAACATCTCCACCTTCTATTACAGGAATAATGTTTAAGCCAAATTTTGTGGCAAAAGCATAATCTCTTTCGTCATGTGCAGGAACAGCCATAATAGCACCAGTTCCGTAAGTGATTAAAACATAATCAGAAACCCAAATTGGAATTTCCTTTCCAGTTACAGGATTTATAGCTTTAATTCCTTTAATTTCAACACCTGTTTTATCTTTATTTAATTCAGAACGTTCAAAATCAGACTTTAAACTTGCAGCTGTTTGATAAGCCTTAATTTCATCTAAATTTGTAATTCTATCTTTTAATTTTTCTATAATATGATGTTCTGGAGCAACAACCATATAAGTAGCTCCAAATAAAGTATCTGGTCTAGTTGTATAAACTCGTAGTTTCTCATCAGAACCAGCTATATTAAAATCGAGCTCAGCACCTTCACTTCTTCCAATCCAATTCTTTTGTTGAAGCTTAATTTTCTCTAAATAATCAACATCATCTAAATCATCAATTAATCTTTGAGCATACTCTGTAATCTTAAGCATCCATTGGCTTTTTTCCTTTTGAACAACAGGACTACCACATCTTTCGCAAACGCCATTTACAACTTCTTCATTAGAAAGACCAACCTTACATCCAGTACAGAAGTTAATTGGCATTGTAGCCTTATATGCCAAACCATGTTTATATAATTGAATAAAAATCCATTGAGTCCATTTATAATACTCTGGATCTGTTGTATTTATAACTCTTGACCAATCAAAAGAAAAGCCAATTGATTTCAACTGTCTTGTAAAGTTTGCTATGTTTTGTTCTGTAACAATCTTTGGATGAACGTGATTTTTAATTGCAAAATTTTCTGCAGGCAATCCAAAAGCGTCAAATCCTATTGGAAACAATACATTGTAGCCTTGCATTCTTCTTTTTCTTGCAATAATATCCATTGCAGTATAAGACCTTGGGTGACCAACGTGTAAGCCTTGTCCAGAAGGGTAAGGAAACTCTATTAAGCCATACCATTTCTTTTTAGTAGAATTATTTTCTGCATTAAAAGTTCCTTCTTTTTCCCATTTATTTTGCCATTTCTTTTCTATTTCTTTATAATTATATGACATAAAATCGCCTCTTTTATTAATAAAATCTGAGCACAATTATATATTAGAAAAATCCCAAAGTCAAGCAGATTTTAGTGTGCTAAAATCATATGAAAATAAAGTCAATAGAATACTTATATAAAATTGACAAATTGTTCCAAATGTGTTAACATAAATGTGTAAACCCGAATGGGAAGAAAAAATAGGAGGTTAATTAGAAATGACAAAAAGGGAATTACTTCGGCAGATAAATGCAATCCGCCAGGAACTTCAGGAAGTTTCTAGGAATTCCGAAAATCCTAAGGAGTTATATGACCTGAATAATATGGTCGAAAGTTTGAAAGACCAGGTCGAAGAAGACAATAAGGGAATGGAAACTCAAATTTCCGAAAAACTTCGTGAGTTGGGAATCAACCTTGGCCAAAGCCAAATGGATACCTTAGCAACAGTATTTGCAGTACAAATGGAAATGGGAACCAAGAGCAATGTTCTCATGAGAGACATTAACCAAGAAACTGCAAGAAAGCTTGGAATTAAACCGAATTCCATAAACACGTTATGGAGCAGAACTCTGGATAGCTTGTCTTTGGAAAATTACAATAAAACCAAACAGTTCTGCGGGGGACAATCTCCAACGCTTAAAAAGATGGCAAGGGCCATGGCTGCGTCATTTGCAATGTAACCACTAAACAAAATGGAGGCATAATTTGCCTCTATTTTGCTATTATAAAAAAGAAGCAAAATTTATTTGACTTTTTTTATCAGTTTGATATAATAATAAAACAAATATGGAGATGTATCGAAGTGGTCATAACGAGGCTGACTCGAAATCAGTTAGTCGGTTTGTAGCCGGCCCGTGGGTTCGAATCCCACCATCTCCGCCATATTTAAAATTGAGTTTATAGGTAAATCCAAATAAAAACCTAAATTTATTATACAAGGAAAACATATGAATACAAATCTAAAAGATAAAATAAAAATGTGTTTAGCCGTAGGAAGTTTAGCAATAATTATAATAATGGTATTTATAATTGTAGTGCAATATCAAGTAGAAGGCGAAAAAAATATGCCATATATATTGTCAAAAATAACAATAATAAGTACTGCAGAGGGAGACCAAGAAACAAAAGACACAGAAAATAAGTGGAATTTAAATGTTAATCAAAATAACGACATATACTTTTTTATAGAAAATAACGAAGAAAGTAAAGAACAAGCATTGTTAGAATCAGTTACAATACAAAACATAGAAATAACTGCAAAGCCCCAAAAAGGAACAGTAAAAGTGTATATGCCAAAAAGCGAAGAAGGAAGAACCTTTACATATTCAGACGACTATTTAGTAAACAATACATTAACATACAAAGGAGCAAAAACAAGCAATGCTAAAAATTTAGAAATTGGAAGCAAAGGTGGTTCTTGCATAATTAGATTTTCGAATACAGGAATAGGCAATTTTATTTCTAATGATGAAGAAGAAGTAAAACACAATGGAGAACTAATAACAAAAATTGGCGCAACAGAGCAAGAAGTTAGCTTTACAGCAAACTTTGATTTAATATTACAAATAAACAAAATAAAATACAAAACAAACATAACACTAAACCTACCTTGCGAAAAAATATGCGAGGAAGGAACAACAACAAAAGAAATTACAGATACAAGCAAATTTGTGTTTAAAAGAATAAAATAATACGTAAATTTACTTGCGAAACAAAATAAAATAGTATATAATACAAAAAGTATGAGAAGCATCTCTAACTTTTGTATGGAAAGCAATCCAATAGAGACCTGTAAACCTTGTCAGGTCCGGAAGGAAGCAGCAATAAGCAGTTTATCTTTATGTGGAATGCTCTCCATAGAGAAGTTAGAACAAAAAATCTCATACTTTTTTAAAATAAAAATATGTTTAGGGGGAATAATTTTGGAATATACAGCACTATACAGAAAATTTAGACCACTAACATTTGATGAAATAGTTGGACAAGAACATATAGTAAAAACAATAAAAAACGAAATAATAAACAATAGAGTAGGACATGCATATCTATTTAATGGAGGAAGAGGAACAGGAAAAACATCAGCTGCAAAAATTTTAGCAAGAGCCGTAAACTGCCTAAATCCGCAAAACGGAGAACCTTGCAACGAATGCGAAATTTGCAAAGCTGCACTAGACGGTTCACTTACAGACATTGTAGAAATGGATGCTGCATCAAACAATAGTGTAGAAGATGTTAGAGCAATAAGAGACGAAGTAAACTTTTTGCCAACACTTGCAAAATACAGAGTATATATAATAGACGAGGTTCATATGCTATCTACAGGAGCTTTTAATGCCCTTTTAAAAACATTAGAAGAACCACCAGCACACGTAAAATTTATACTTGCTACAACAGAGCCACAAAAGCTACCAGCAACAATATTATCTAGATGCCAAAGATTTGACTTTAAAAAAATATCAAACGAAAACATAGAAAAAAGATTAAACTATGTATGCAGTCAAAGCAAAATAGACATCACAGACGACGCAAAAAAAGTAATAGCAGGTCTTTCGGAAGGTGCAATGAGAGATGCACTAAGTATACTAGAAAGATGTATGCAAGAAGAAGGCAAAATAACAGATGAAGTTGTAAAAGAGCTAGTTGGAATACCAAAAACAGAAAGTGTAAATAAAATTACAAAAAACATATTAGAAAAAAATACAGATGAAGCCCTAAAAACAATAAACGAAATTGTTGAAGAAGGAAAAGACATAACAAACTTTTTATGGGAAATTATAAAATATGTAAAAGACATTCTAATATGCAAAACAAATACACCGCTAGAAATTTATAATCAAGCAGAAAAAGAAGAAATAAAAAAACTAGCAGATGCTACATCAAAAGAAAGACTAATATCAATAATATACGAACTTTCAAATTTACAAAACGATATAAAATGGTCATCACAAAAATTAATAATGTTTCAGGTAGAAATAATAAAACTATGTAACCAAGAAGAAACAATTACTAGTGTAAATAATCAGTCAAATAATGAAAATAGCCAAGTAGACAACAAGCAAATTCAAGACTTACAATATAAAATTTCTAGGTTAGAAAAAGAAATAAACATACTACAAAATCAACCAAGAACCGTTACAACAACAGCAAAAGTAGAAGAAAAAAATGTGCCAGTAATAAAACCAGAAATAAAAAAATCTTCATCAATAACACTTGGAAATGCCGTACAAAACTGGCCTAAAATAATAGACACAATAAAAACACAAGGAAAAATAACATTATATACAAACTTACTTAACTCAACAGCAAACGAAATAAACGATATGACTGTTGGAATAAAATTTGAAAGAGGTCTAACACCATTTGGAAAAGCTATATTAGAAAGACCAGAAAATATGAACGAAATTGTAAAACAAGTTTCAGTAGAACTTGGCAAACCAATGAGAGTGGTATTAATAGATAATAATGACGAAATAGTTCAAAAAGCAGATAATTTTAACAACATAGAAAAAGATCTAGACATACCAATAAACATAATAGACTAATAAAAAGGAGGACATAAAAATGTCAAAAAGAGGAGGATTCCCAGGAATGGGTGGATTTGGAGGAATGAATCTAAATCAATTAATGAAAGAAGCAAAAAAAATGCAATCAGATATGGAAAAATCTCAAGAGGAGCTTGCTGAAAAAGAATTTACAGCAACAAGTGGAGGAGAAGCAGTAAAAGTAACTGTATCTGGTAAAAAAGAAATAAAAGAATTAAAAATAAAACCAGAAGTAGTAGACCCAGATGATATAGAAATGCTAGAAGATTTAATATCATCTTGTATAAACAATGCATTAAAACAAGTAGACGATGCACAAGCAGCATCACTTGGTAAATATAACATACCAGGACTAATGTAAGCAAAATAGGAGAAAAAAATGTCGTACTATTCACCATCAATAGAAAAATTAATAGAAAGCTTTGAGAAACTACCAAGCATAGGAAACAAAACAGCTGCAAGGCTTGCTTTTTACATACTAGATGCTAGCGAAGAAGAAACAAATGAGTTTATTCAAAGCATACAAAATGCAAAAAAGAATTTAAAATATTGCTCAAAATGCTATAACATAACAGATACAGACCCTTGCCCAATTTGTTCTAACAAGGCAAGGGATCAATCTGTAATTTGTGTTGTAGAAGATGTAAGAGATGTTGTTGCAATGGAGAAAACCCACGAATTTAAAGGAACATACCACGTACTTCATGGTTCAATATCTCCAATGAATGGTGTAGGACCAGACGATATAAAAATAAAAGAACTTTTAGCAAGACTAATGGATGGAGAAGTAAAAGAGGTAATACTTGCAACAAACCCAAGAGTAGAAGGCGAAGCAACTGCAATGTATTTATCTAAACTAATAAAACCATTAGGAATAAAGGTAACTAGAATTGCACACGGAATACCAGTAGGAGGAGACCTAGAATACACAGATGAAGTTACTCTAAGCAGAGCCTTAGAGGGAAGAGTAGAACTATAGAAAAGAGAGTGATAATATGAAATTTATACATATAGCAGATGCACATTTAGATAGTCCATTTGTAAATCTAGCAGGTAAATCGAATTTATCAGAACAAAGAAGATTAGAACAAAGAAAAGTAATAAAACAAATAGTGGAATATATAAAAAAAGAAAATATTCCATATTTTTTTATTGCCGGAGATCTATATGAGCAAGAATATATAAAAAAATCAACAATTGAGTACATAAATAATTTATTCAAAGAAATTCCAGAAACACAAATTTTTATAACACCAGGAAATCACGACCCATACATAAAAAATTCATTCTACAAACAATACAAATGGTGCCAAAACGTACATATATTTACCCAAGAATTAGAAGTAATACACACAAAGGAAGCAGATATTTATGGTTATGGTTTTAACGACTTTTATATGCCAAATAATTATGAGAATATTCAAATAGAAAATAAAAACAAAATAAATATATTAATAACACACGGAAGTCTAGATGGTGGAAATGATGAAAATAGAAAATATAATCCATTAATAAGTGCAAAATTAAAAACACTAGGATTTGATTATGTTGCATTAGGCCATATACACAAAGCAAGTTACAAAGACTACGAAAATCAAAACATAGTGTATCCAGGCTCATTAATTTCGCTAGGATTCGACGAACTAGGACCAAGAGGATTTATAGAAGGACAAATAAATGAGCGAACAAAAGGATTAAGTATAAAATTTATAGAAGCAGAGGAAAAAACATTTACAGAAAAAGAAATAAATGTAGATAATATAGCTTCACAAGAAGAACTAATAGAAGACATAAACAACTTAATTTTAGATGACAATAAATATTATAAAATAATATTAACAGGTCAAAGAAACTTTGAAATAAATCTATTAGAAACAAAACCACTAATAACCAAAGAAAACATTATAAAGTTAAAAGACTGCACAAAAATAAAATACAACATAGAAGAAACATCAAAACAAGTAAGCCTAAAGGGACTATTTGCAAAAAAACTATTAGAAAAAATAAAAAACGGAGCCACTCCAGAACAGCAAGAAAAACTATTACAAGCATTTGAAATAGGAATGGACATTTTAAAATAAGAGGTGAACCTATTGAAAATAGAAAATATAAAAATAAATGCATATGGCAACATAGAAAACAAAGAAATAAATCTAAAAGATGGAATAAACATTATATATGGTGCAAACGAAAGTGGAAAATCAACACTACTAAATTATATAATGAGCTCATTTTATGGAATTTCTAAAACAAAGGATGGCAGAGAATATACAGACTACGATAAATACAAACCTTGGAACAGTCAAGAGTTTTCTGGCAGAATAAAATATAGTTTAAACAACCAAGAAACATACGAAATCTTTAGAGATTTTAACAAAAAAAATCCTAAAATTTACAACGAAAAATTAGAAGACATAACAGATACATTCGAAATAGATAAAAAAGATGGAAATAAATTTTTTATAGAACAAACAGGAGTAGACAAACAAACATATCTTTCAACAGTAGTATCTATGCAACAAGAAGTAAGACTAGAAGAAAAAAATCAAAACATATTAATACAAAAAATTGCAAATTTAGCAGGTACAGGGGAAGATAATGTATCTTATAAAAAGGCAAAAGAAAAATTGCAAAATAAAATAAGAGACGAAATTGGTACAAACAAAACGACACAAAGACCAATAAACATATTACAAAACGAAATCGAAAAAATAAAAAATAGAATAGAAGAAATAAAACCAAGTATAAACAAAAAGTACGAAATAGACAATCAAAAACAAGAAATATTAGAAGAGCTAAAAGAGCTTAATCTAGAGTATAAAATTCTAATGCAATTACAAGAAAAAGAGCAAAATATTAACAACTTAGAAAAAGAAAAAGAACTACAACAAAAAAACATATCAGAAAATAATAAAAACATAGAAGAACTAACAAAACAAAAAAATGCTCAAACATTAGAAAAAGAAAAATATATAGAAAGAATAACAAATTTAACAAAAGAGATAAATAAAAAAGAAGAGCAAATAGAACAAATAGAAAATAAAGAAAAAGACTTAGAAAATAAGCATATAGAAAATATAAATGCAAAAAAAGAAAATAAAAGGGATAATATAAAAATAGTTTTATGTGTACTTATAGCTATATTTATGTTAAGTGCAATAATTGGATTAGTAGGATTAAAAAATAATCTAGTAGCCGCAATTTCTGGAATAATTGCAATAATTTTACTAGTTACACTAATACAAAAGAACATAAAAAATAAAAATGCAAAAAAACAATTAGAAAAACAAAAAATAGAAATAGAAAAAATATTTACAGAAAAAGTAAAAAGTCTGCAAGAAGAAAAAAACAAGGCTTTAGAACAAAAAAATGAAGAGATGCAAGGACTAGAAGAAAACTCTAAATATGAAAAAGAAATAGAAAACAAAATTGCAATGCTTACAGGACAAATAATATTACTTCAAAAAAATAACGAAAATATACAAAAAGCAGGAGCAGAAACAAACACAAGCATACAAGAGCTAAAAAGCAAAAATAAAGAAGTAATAATAGAACAATATCAAAACGAAATAGCTAGAGAAAAGCTAGAAAAAATACTAAATCAATCAAATGTTAATATAAGTAATTTACTAGAAAAAATAAATAACAAAAAAATAAACCTAAAAGGCTTAGAAATAGAAGAAAATACAGTAATACCAGAAATAGAAAAAATGGCAACATTTAAAGAAAATTTAGAGGAAAAGCAAGAAGAAATACAAGAACTAAAAAAACAAGAAGAAATAATAATGCTTACAATGCAAAACCTAGACGAAGCATACGAAGAAATGAAAACCACAATAACGCCTAAATTTACAAACAATTTATCAGACACAATACAAGAAATATCAAACAAAAAATACAGCAAAGTTACAATAAGCGATACAAATGGAATGGTAGTAGAAAATGCAAGAGGAGAATACATAGAAGCTGGAAAACTAAGCACAGGAACAATAGACCAACTATACTTAGGACTAAGACTTTCTATGATAGACGATATATCTAAAGAAACACTTCCAATAATATTAGATGAAACATTTGCATACTTCGATAACAACAGACTAGAAAATGCACTTAGCTTCCTTGCCAAAACATTAAAAAATCATCAAGCAATAATATTAACCTGTAGCAACAGAGAAAAAGAAGCACTAGAAAAAATAGGTATAGAATATAATCTAATAGAGCTATAAATATAAAACACTCAAAATGTAAAATAAATTAAAACATTTTGAGTGCTTTTTTATGCGAGTAATATTTTAGCAATAGAATCGCAAAGTTCAATATATAACTGGCGCTTACTTTCTGGTAATTTTTCTAAATTCTTAGACATAACACAATTAATATTTTGATCTTTAATATCAAATAATAAAAAATCAGTATCCAAATTAAGAACTTTTGCAATAACTGTTAAAGTTTCTAAACTACACTTAGAAGTAGCTCTTTCAATAGCACCAATATAATTAGGAGTAAGCCCAGTAAGCTCTGCTAAATGTTCTTGAGTATAATTAAGTTCTAATCTTCTTTTTCTAATTTTTTGACCCATAGCGACAAAATCCATGGAATTTCACTCCTTTAATAAGCAAATAATCTATATAAAATATAATATATGAAAAATAACAAAAAAATAAGTGGCTAAAAGTCCTTAAAAACTACTAATTGTTATGAAACAGCTAAACGGGGTTGAAAAACACCATTTTTTGATATATAATATAAAAGCTAATAAATAAAAAAGAGGAGAAAATTTTATGTTTCAAAAATTAGAAGCTGTAGAAAAGAAATATGAAGAGCTTACAAAAAAAATTGCAGATCCAGAAATAATCGCTAGAACTAGCGAATGGACAGCATACATGAAAGAACATGCCGAAATAGAAGAAGTAGTTTTAAAATATAAAGAATATAAAAAAGTAAAAGAAAATTTAGCAGAAGCAGAAGAAATGCTAAAAGACCCAGAAATGAAAGAACTTGCAGAAGAAGAAATAAAAAATGCAAAAGAAAGCCTTCCAAAATTAGAAGATGAATTAAAAATTCTATTAATACCAAAGGATCCAGATGATGATAAAAATATCATATGCGAAATTAGAGCTGGTGCTGGTGGAGACGAAGCTGCATTATTTGCTGGAACGCTATACAGAATGTATTCAATGTATGCAGAAAGAAAACATTGGAAAATAGATGTATTAAACGAAAATGAAACAGGACTAGGAGGCTATAAAGAAATATCTTTTATGGTTTCTGGAAAAGGTGTATATAGCAGACTAAAATTTGAAAGTGGAGTTCACAGGGTACAAAGAGTTCCAGAAACAGAAGCAAGTGGAAGAATACACACATCAACTGCAACAGTTGCAGTCTTACCAGTAGTAGAAGATGTCCAAATAGAAATAAATCCAGCAGACATAAAACTAGAAGTATTTAGAGCTTCTGGTGCAGGAGGACAACACGTAAACAAAACATCATCAGCAGTTAGATTAATACACGTTCCAACAGGAATAGTTGCAGAATGTCAAACAGAGCGTTCTCAAACACAAAACAGAGAATATGCAATGAAACTTTTAAAATCTAGACTATATGAAATGGAAAAACAAAAAAGAGATTCAGAACTTGCAAGTGAGCGTAAGAGCCAAGTTGGAAGTGGAGATAGAAGTGAAAAAATACGTACTTATAACTACCCACAAGGACGTATAACAGACCACAGAATAGGACTTAGCATATATCAAATGGAAAACTTCCTAAATGGAGATTTAGACGAAATGATAGACAACTTAATTGCAGCAGACAGAGCAGAAAAACTACAAGGAAATGATGAAGAATAATTGAAACTAAAATTAAAGATATCGAATATAGAATAAAAAACAAACCAAGCAAATAAAATGTATAATAGATAGGAGAAGAAATGTACGATTTATTAAAAATTACAATGCTTGGTTTATTTTTTGGCACATTTGGAACAACACTGGGTGGAATAATAGGAGTAAAATTTAAAAATCCATCTAACAAAATATTAAGCTTTATATTATCACTAGCAGGTGGATTAATGACAGCAATATTAAGCTTTGACTTAATTCCAGAAGCTCTAAAAATTGCATCTATAACCAACGTCATTTTAGGAATAGCATTTGGAATACTATGTATGATTATTTGCAACTACTTTGTAGATAAAAAATTTACACAAAATTCTCAAATGCTAAGAAGCATAAAAGAAGAAAATAAAAAAGATTTATTAAGAGCAGGAATTGTAACAAGTATTGGCCTTGCAATACACAACTTCCCAGAAGGACTTGCAATAGGTTCTGGCTTTGGAGCCTCATTAACATTGGGATATTCACTTGCAATTGCAATATGTATTCACGACATACCAGAAGGTAGATTTCAAATTAGACAGTATGCAATGTCTGGTAAAGCAATTTGAATTTGATATAAATATATAAATTTCAGAGTTTGGAAAAAATTTTGAAATTTATTTTTTAACCATTGACAAAAAACAAATGTTTGGTATAAAATTAAGAAAAATATAAATTTTGTAAGTTTATGGAAAACTTTAAAATATTATGATATAAACAGAATAATTAATATAACTTATAATAATAAAAAAGGGGATTGATGAGGCGATGGAAGAAAAAAGATGTTTATTATGTAATAAACCATATGACTATAAATATAAGATGTTTGGAAGAGGATGCCTTGATAATATATATGGAGTATTAAATTTTCATAAACCACCAAAATTTGTATGGAATAAAGAATCATATTTATGTACTAAAATTGCTTGGAAAAATCATAAATATTTCCTCAGTAAAACAAAAGATATATTATCAACAACATTAAATAATTTAGGAGTAGCCTCTAGTAAATATGGAGTTATAAAAGTATATGATGTTGAAATAAAATTTGAAACGAAAGAAGGAGAATTTTAATGTTATAGGGTGGTGTTCATATTGATAAAAAAGGACTTAAAAGAATTTGGATTTATATTATGGATAACTATTACAGTGTTTTTGATTTTTTACATAATTATATTAAAAGCAACGTTTAGGATTGATGAAGACTATAAAAAATTAGATTTAGAACTAAAATCATATAATATAAATTATTATACTGTATATGAAGATGACGCTTTAATGAAATACAAAGTCTATAAATTAAATATAATTGGGGAAAAAGAAAAATTTAGAAATAAATTGGAAAAAAGTAGTTATTGGAGTAAAAACAAATTTTATGAATATGAAATGAAAAGATTTTATGATGAAGTAGGTGAAGAAAAGACAGAATTAGATAGAGAAAACTTATATTATTATGATAATAAAGGAATTTATGCAATATTTGATTTGAAAAATGAAAAGTTATATTATTTAAAAAGTTATATTTATGGTACACACAATAATTATAGTAATATTTTAGGTGTAAATACTGAAAATTATATCAAAAGAGAAATTTATAGTGTAAGAGAAGGAATTCAATATGATGGATTAGATTATTATGTATACGAATTTTCAAAAGATAATGGACAGGACATAGTAAAAAAACTAGACTCTAATTCGAAATGGAGTAAAAACAGACTTGATGATAGTATACTAGATGATTTTGAATACAATAAAGAAGTGCTTGAAATAAAAAATGGATATTACCATTATGAATTAGTATGTAGAACAAGTGATGAAAACAAAAAACATAATTTTACAAAAGAAGAAGCAACAGGTTGGGAAATAGGTGTTTATGATGCTGACAAGAATATATTATATTATTATTGGCAAAGTATATAATAAAGATTTATTGGATGATAATTATAATACAGAATTCAAAAGCTAAAAAACGAGATAAAATCGATAAATATAATATTAAGTTGTGGAGGAAGAATAATAAATGAAACATGATAATAGAAAAAAAGAGGATAAATTAATTCGTTCAAGTGCTGCTGAGTATTTAACATATGTAGCAGCGACTGGAGAAAACGGAGTAGAACTTAGATATGAAGATGAAAATATTTGGTTAACTCAAAAAATGTTATCAGTATTATATGGTGTATCAATATCTGCAATTAATCAACATATAAAAAAGATATATGAAGATAAGGAATTAGAAGAAAAATCAACTATTAAGAATTTCTTAATAGTTCAAGATGAGGGAAATAGAAAAATTTCGAGAAATGTAATACATTATAATCTCCAAATGATTATAGCAGTTGGATTTAAAGTAGATAATGAAAGAGCTATACAATTTAGAAAATGGGCTAACCAAATAGTAAAAGATTTTACTATTAAAGGATGGGTAATGGATGATGAAAGATTAAAGAATGACGGGTCGATTTTAACTAAGAAGTATTTTGAAGAGCAATTAGAAAGAATACGAGAAATTAGAATGTCTGAAAGAAAATTTTATCAAAAAATTACAGATATTTATGCAACGTCTATTGACTATGATAAAACAGCAAACGCAACAATTAGATTTTTTTCATCTGTTCAAAACAAATTACATTATGCTGTTTCTGGAAACACTGCTGCAGAAATTATATATAATAGAGCAGATAGCCAAAAAGAAAATATGGGACTAACATCGTGGAAAGGAGCTCCTGATAGTAAAATTCATAAATATGATGTAGTCATTGCAAAAAATTATTTATCAGAAACAGAAATTGGACAATTAGAGAGAATGGTATCTGCATATTTAGATTTGGCTGAAATGCAAGCAATGAGACATATTCCTATGACAATGGAAGATTGGGAAGAAAGGTTAAATGGATTTTTAACATTATGGGATCATGATGTGTTAAAGGATAATGGTAAAATATCTGCCGAAATGGCAAAAATACATGCAGAAACAGAATTTGAAAAATATAGAATAGTACAAGATAAAATATATATTTCTGATTTTGATGAATTATTATTAAAGAGCAAAAGTATTAAAGATGAAAAATAATGTTAAAGGAGCTAAAGTTTAAAAAATAATTGTAAAATACAATAGTCTTAATCAATTTTGTGCCTTAAAAGAAAGGAATGTAGAAGAAAAATTCTGAAAAAGAAATCTTTATTTTGGTAGTTTGAATTGAGATTATGTGTGAGTTAAAAATGTCCAAATTTTTGAGTAAAATAAACTTCAAAAATGGACATTTTTTATAATCAGAAAAAGCAGTAGTACCAATGTATTTGAACAAAATAGATGACATATTTTACTGACTAGGGTAGGTGTGTGATAGTGAAAACTATCGCATAGCTACCCTTAAACTATTTATGAGCAAATGTGGACATATTAAAAAATTTAAAATAAATTTTAATATAAGGGAGAATTTTTATAAGAAAACAGATGTATATATAGTATAGGGAGAGTGAGTTAATATGAGTGAAACTTTCAAAATCAATATATACTTCGACGAAAAAGGTGAAGAGTTAGAAGAATTAATAAAACACTTAATAATTAATATCTTAAAAAAAGACAAAATAAGATATAATAAAATTTAAATTCAAATTGTTTTTATCAAGCATAGAAGGGAGGAAAAATGCTTGAACAAATAGAAAAAACAATATACAAGGTAGCAATTTATATAAGGCTATCAAAAGAAGACGTAGATAGAGGTTATGATGAAAGTGAAAGTATAAAAAATCAAAGAACATTACTAACAGAATATGTGCAAAAATTAGGATTGAAGTACCAATTAATAGATACATATATAGATCAAGGCTTTACTGGAACAAATTTTAACAGACCAGATTTTCAAAGAATGGTAAGAGACATAGAAAATGGAAAAATTAATATGGTTGTAACAAAAGATTTATCTCGTTTAGGTCGTGATTATATAGAAACGGGCGAATATATAGAAAAATGGTTTCCAGAAAATAATGTAAGATATGTTTCGGTAACAGATGGAATAGATACTTTTGAATCATCAAATGGTAACAATGACATTGCACCTTTTAAATCAATATTAAATGATATGTATTCAAAAGATTTATCTAAAAAAATCAGAACAGCACTTCACACTATGCAAAAACAAGGGAAATGGGTAGGAGGAAAAACACCACTTGGATACATAAAAGATTCAAATGATAAAAATAAATTAATAATTTATGAGCCAGAAGCTCAAATTGTAAGAACTATTTTTAATATGGCATCTAATGGAAATCAAGTTGGAACAATAAGAGATTACTTAAATAGCAATAATATTCCTACTGGCAATAAATCAAGATATAACAAAGATACTTTTTGGGAAAATAAAACAGTAAAAAATATATTAAGAAATGAAGTTTATATAGGCACAACAGTGCAAAATAAAAGGAGTAGAATAAGTTATAAAAATAGGAAGATTAGGGCTAATCCAGAAGAAAAGTGGATTACTGTAGAAAATACACATAAACCGATAATAGATAAAAAGATATTTGATACAGTACAAAAAATGGTAATAGTTCAGAACTATAATAGAAATGAAAAGAAAAATATGTTTTTATTAGATGGATTGCTTTTTTGTTACGAGTGTAAGCACAAAATAGGTGTAAGAAGAAAAAAGAATGGTAATTATTATATGATATGTAATAATTATCGTAGAAACTCAAAATTAGGACTTTGCACATCACATGGTTTTAGCTATTCTGATTTAGAAGAAACAGTCATTAAGCATATAAAACAGTTATTTAAAGATATAGATAATGAAAAAATATTGTTAAATGTAAAAAAGAGTATGACTGGGTATGATTATGGTAAGATACTTCAAAAAATTGAAAATGAAATAAAACTGATAAATAATAATATTGACCAAATGTATGTTGATAAATTAAATAACAAAATAAGTGAAGAAATGTATGAAAGGTTATTCTCAAAATTAAAAAATGAAATAAAGCAAAAAGAAAACGAGAACATAGAGATTAAAAGACAAAAAGAAGAATCCAAACAAAATGATAATGAGAAAATAAAAAGTGTTATACAAGAATTTTTGAGTTTAAATAAACCAACACCGGAAATTATGAAGGTAATTATTAATAAAATTGAAATTCATCAAGATAAAAAAGTAGATTTATATTTCAATTTTAAGCAATTAAATACTTTGTATACTAATAAAGACATAAACTTCAAAAATGTTTAAAAATGTACAAAAGTTATTAATGCTTATTTTTGTTCAGAGTAAGACTAATTTAAATTACAATATTAAATTAGTTAATAATTAAAAATTAAAACTGTCTATTTTTATATCAACCAGAAGGAATTTCAATGGCAGTCCCAATGAAAAATGGAGGAATGAAAACATCTAAAGTTTTATACTATGTTATTCTTTCAGGAGTAACAACAGGAATAGGAGCTTTAATAGGAAAGATAATTGGTGGTATATCAGAAGAAGTAATATCAATTTGTTTAAGCTTTGCAGCAGGAGCAATGTTATACATAGTTTCTGGAGAATTAATCCCAGAATCAAATAAAATATACGAAGGAAAGGCAAGCACAATAGGCACAATAATTGGTTTTGTGCTTGGGCTACTTGCAGTAAATATATAAAAAAATCATATCAATAAAACAAAAACAAATGTTTCTAAAAATGTTGACTTTTAGGAGCATTTTTTATATAATGAAAAAGCCATATTAACTTTTACTTTCTATAAAATAATACACATAAAAGCTTATATTTTATAGAAAAGTATAAATGGTAAAATAAAGAAAAAAATGCTATAATCTAGCAAGTTAGAATTTACAATATATAATTGTAAAATTTAAGAGAAAGGGATTAATCAAAATTATATTGATTATACAAAACAATATGGATAAAGAAGAAATATTAAATGGATTAAACGATAAACAAAAAGAGGCAGTGTTAGCCCAAGAAGGTCCTTGCCTTGTAATTGCTGGTGCGGGAAGTGGAAAAACAAAAGTATTAACACATAAAATTGCATATTACATTGCAAGTGGAGCTAAACCTTGGAACATTCTTGCAATAACATTTACCAATAAAGCAGCAAACGAAATGAAAGAAAGAATAGAAAAATTGGTAGGAGATAGTGCAAAAGATATATGGATGGGAACATTCCACTCTATTTGCGTACGAATATTAAGAAAATACATAGATAGAATAGGATTCAACACAGACTTTGTAATATTTGATACCTCAGACCAAAAAACACTAATAAAAGAATGTTTAAAAACATTAAAAGTAGATGACAAATTATTTACTGACAGAGGCGTTTTATCAGAAATAAGTAATGGTAAAAACGAAATGTTAGAACCAAAAGCATATAGTGTAAAATATTCAGGAGACTTTAGAAAAGAGAAAATTGCAGAAATTTATACATTATACCAAACAAAATTAAAAGAAAATAATGCACTAGATTTTGATGATATAATAAACTTTACAATAAAAATATTAACAGACAACCCAGATGTATTAGAGTATTACACAGAAAAGTTTAAATATATTTTAGTAGACGAGTATCAGGATACAAACAAAGCTCAATTTACTTTGGTATCTTTATTAGGTTCAAAATATGGAAACGTTACGGCGGTAGGAGATAACGACCAAGGAATATACAGCTTTAGAGGTGCAGATATTTCCAATATATTAAATTTTGAAAAGGACTTTCCAGGAACTCAAATAATAAAATTAGAGCAAAACTACAGATGCACAGGAAATATACTAAAAGCCGCAAATGCGGTAATAAAGCACAACGAAGCAAAATATGAGAAAAAACTATGGACACAAAACGATGAAGGACATCTTCCTTGCATATATTCCGGGGAAGATGAATATGATGAAGGCAGATACATAGTAGAGCAAATACAACATCTTAAAAGAGAAGAATACTTTAAAAATTCAGACTTTGCAGTATTATATAGAATGAATGCTCAATCAAGAGCAATAGAAGATATTTTAATGAGAGAAGGCATTCCATACAAAGTAATTGGAGGTCTAAAATTCTATGAAAGAAAAGAAATAAAAGACATAATTGCATATTTAAGATTAATACACAATCCATCAGACAACTTATCATTAAAAAGAATAATAAACGAGCCAAAACGTGGAATAGGAAAAACAAGTTTAGACAAAATACAGGAAATTTCAGACAATAGTGGAACTTCAATGTACGAAATAATAAAAAAAGCAGACAAATACGAATTAACAAGAGTATACGCAAATTCTAGAGACTTCATAACACAAATAGAAGAACTAAGAGCCAAAAAAGAAGAAATTAAAATATCAGATTTAATAAAACAAACATTAAAAACAACAGGATATACAAAAGCTTTAGAACTAGAAAACAGTGTAGAAGCACAAACAAGAATAGAAAACTTAGAAGAATTTTTAACAGTTGCAATAGAATTTGAGGAGCAATCTGCAGATAACACACTTTCAGAATTCTTAAATAATATAACACTTTCAAGTGACATAGATGGCATGGAAGATCAGGAAGACTCAGTTACATTAATGACATTGCATAGCGCTAAAGGACTAGAATTTCCAGTAGTATTTCTAGTTGGAATGGAAGAGGGAATATTCCCAGGATATAAATCAATAGGAGAACCATTAGCATTAGAAGAAGAAAGAAGATTGTTTTACGTTGGAATAACAAGAGCAAAGCAATATTTATATTTAACTTGTGCAAAACATAGAACAATATTTGGATCAACAAGTTATAACCAAATATCAAGATTTGTAAAAGAAATTCCAGATGAATTATTAGAAGGCTATGCAGAAGTTGTAGAAAACAAATCAAGCAATTCAAACGAAGAATTCAAAGACTTTGGTTATAGATGGAGCTATGGAAAAGGGCAATCTGTTAAAACATATAAAATGGGAGAAGAAGATAGAAAACAAGCAGAAAAAATACTTGAAACAAAAGAAACAAGTTTCCAATATAGAACAGCAGAAAGCTTCTTAAGTACACTAAAACAAAAAGAAATAAACAACGTAGACTTATCTCAATATAAAGTTGGACAACGTGTTTATCACAAAAAATTTGGAGAAGGAACAATAACAAAACTAGAAGAAGAAGGAAACGACATAAAAGTAGATTTAGAATTTGATAAAGTAGGACATAAACGACTAATGGCAAAATTTGCAGGACTAGAAATTTTACAATAAGAAATTTAGAGTAGATAATAAACAAAGTAAACCCGAATTATTAGACCAAAAGGTTTAATAATTTGGGTTAATTTTGTATTTAAATATTCAAATAAATTTAAAATAAAAGTAATCAAAATTAAAAAATACAATACATTTTTCATTATATAAAATATTAAAAAATTAATTTTATAAATTTTTATAAACAAACAAATTTACTGCAAATTCTCAATTTTAAAAATTATAGTTATTTTATTACTTAAAAAAAATTCATTATTAATAAATAAAAACAAGAATAAAAAATAAAAAAATTGTACATAATAAAATTCAGAAAATACGTAGAAAGGAAGTATATAAAATGTCAAATTTAAGTCAAATTGAATTACAAAATTTACGTCATTTAATAGGAGCACACGAAACATCTTATCAAAAATTAAACGAATATGCATCACAAGCAGTAGATCCACAAATAAAACAAATATTTACAAAATCTGCACAAGATGCATTAAACACAAAACAAAAATTAATGTCATTTTTAAATTTATAGGAGGTTAATACAATGGACGAAAAAACAATGGTAAACGATATATTAGATGGAGTTAAATCAAGCTTAACAACATACCAAGGAGTAATCTCAGAGGCAGAAAATATGCAACTAAGACAAACAATACAACAAATAAGAAACAATGATGAAAGTTTCCAATATGAACTATTTAAAATTGCACAAGCAAAAGGATACTATAAACCAGCAACACAAGCAACACCAACAGAAATACAAACAGTAAAAAGAGAGCTTCAATAACAATCTTTAATATAAAATGAGAATCAAATTAGTATCTAATTTGCATTCTCATTTTTCTTTACATACAAATTCCATAATAAGGCTTGTATATTTTATAAAAATGATATAGAATATTAACGATAAAATTAAAAAGATAGGAGTTGTTTATCATTAATATTTTAAAAAAATCGGTAACACATTTAAGGCGTTATGTAAGATTTTCAATAATAATAATAATTGCTACTGCCATAATAGGGGCATTAATTGCATACTTCTTTAAACCAACATATAGTGTAACACTAAATGGAGAATTTATTGGATACACAAGAAACAAAAGCTCATTACAATCAAAAATAAATGAAGTAATTCAAAAAGGCGATGGACAAAATGTTGCATTTAAACAAATAAGCCTTATGCCACAATATCAATTATGTTTACTAAAAAAAGATGTAGAAACAAACGATGATGAAATATATGATAAAGTAATGGAAAACAGTACCACATATTACAGATATTATGCAATACTTGAAGATGGAGAAACAAAATATTACTTATCATCATTCGAAGATGCAGAAAAAGTAGTTAATCAATTAAAAGAAAAAGAAAGCACAAATAGTGATAAAATAACAATAGAAGAAAAATACAATACCGAAGAAGAGAAATATACTGATGTAGAAACTTGTGTAGCAGGTTTATATAAGAAAAAGGTAGTAGTTGTGAAAAAAGCAACAACAAGTTATGGCAGCTCGGGAATTGGCGTTAAGGGAATGAATAATTCTAAAAATGTAGTAAGTTTAGGAATATCATTAATAAAACCAGTATCTAACTACCAACTAATTTCTTCAAGATTTGGCTGGAGAAGTAGAGATAACCACAAAGGAATGGATATAGCAGCAGCAGCAGGAACTGCAATTTATGCGGCAGCTGCTGGAACAGTTACAACAGCATCATATGGCTGGGGTGGTGGATATGGTAACTACATAATAATAAACCATGGAAAAGGAGTTCAAACATTATATGGACATTGCAGTTCACTAAATGTATCACAAGGACAATACGTGTCACAAGGTCAACTAATAGCAAGAGTTGGTTCAACAGGTCAATCAACAGGAAACCACTTACACTTTGAAGTAAGAGTAAATGGAATTGCCCAAGATCCACAAAATTATGTATATAAATAAAAGCAAAAATAAATTTAAACTAAGAAAAATTCTTGTTTAAATTTATTTTTGCATTTCAGAACATATAAAATAAAAAAATAATACATTGAAAAAAATATGCAAGTCGAAACTCGAATAACTTATTTAAAATTGACGCTTTATAATTTTACAATAAGTCTGAAGATGTTTTGTCGAAGAATATTCTTTTTCAATTGTATTATTTTTTATAGTATGAATATAAAAATTAAATGCCTTAAGCAAAATATTTTTTTGCTGTTTTTAATGCATTTTTACTTGCAATAACCTTACCAGATTCTTGAATTTTAGCAACCAATATATCAGAATATTTTATATAAGTGCCAAATTCTGTAATAGTAGAATAAAGTACCTTTAAATAGGGAAATTTGGCATTTATTTTTTCAAAAACCAAATAATATGTATTGTTATATAAATATAAAGTATTACTCTTAGAAATTTTCCCAGAGGTCATTGCCGAGTTTGTAAAAATAAAACCTGCAAAATTGCAAAAATCTTCAAAGCTATTAAATCTATAAATTAAAGACTCAGAAGAAATAGATTGAGCTTTTCTAGATACTTTCAATTTTTTCTTGGCTTTTGCAATATCTGGTGACTGAGAACGTGTAATTGTTAAAATAAAACTGCCATTATCTAAAGCCAATGTTTCAACTCGTAAGCTATAATTTTCTGTAGAAAAACCATAATCTCTTTCTGCCTTATTTAAAACACTTAAAAATAAAGAATGTGTCTCATTAGAATCAGACATAAAAGAGTGATAATCAATATTATTTTCAATTAAATCTTCATAATTAAGAGTTATTTTTATCTTATCTTTGCTAACTTTTTCGAATTTCATATATACCTCCAGTCTTATACTACTTATATTATACTACTAAAATATAAGTAATTAAATAAACAAAATATGGAAATTCATTTTTATATATTATATTGCAAACATCTTAAAAATGTAATAGAAGTATAACATAAAAATGCAAAAAAATAAAGAAAAATATATTACAAAATATTGAAATTATTTTACCATTAGTGTAAAATTATAAAAGATAGTATAAAAAATAAGGAGAAATACTATGAAAAAAACCAAAGAAATAAAACAAGAAAACGAAATATTAAAAATAACATCAGAAAAAGATGCACAAGAATTTAAAAGCATAGCAAGTGGAAGAAAATTCTGCAAGCAAGGAGAAAGAATAATAGATATTTGCAAAGAAGAAATAGAAAGATATGAATTTAACCATACAGCAGGTCTTTTAGCAAAATTATTTAAAGGACACAAATACAGAAAAAGTAAAAAATGTTTAATGCTAGAATGTAGAACAACAAGTATAATAAGAGCATTTGCAGTAGAATATATAAATAAGTGCGAAGAAGAAGGAAAAGCAATAGTTAAAGAAGAAATGGTAAAAAACATAAAAGAAACAATAAATAAAAAAGTAGAAGAATATTATGCTAAATAATTGCAATATATAAATAACAACTTTTAATTTATTTATGCTGTTAGGGCTAAAAAATTTAATAGGTAATAAATAAAATTTATAATTGTTCTATAAAACAAAAAGACGGCTTTATTTTAAGCCATCTTTTTTGTATCTAACTAATAAAATATAAAGTCTGCAAAAGTGCAAATAAATTAAAATTACAAAGCTTTAATTATATAAATTTTTTTCATACAATTCCTCAACATACAAATCCTGAGGCTTGTCTGAATTTATAAATCCAACAGTTGCAATATTTCCATTAACTTCTTGAACCCAAACAGGTCTTTCATCATAATAAATTTCACTTATCTCTTTAGACTTTAAAATAGCATTTAACCTTTTACCAGTCATATAAATTCCTCCCTAGAATAAAATTAAATAAAATCTTTTATAAAATTATATCCAAATATAAGAAAAATATGATAAAATATATAGGCAAAATAACAAAACAAAAATACAAGAAAGGACTAGTACACATTATGAAGGTTATAGAAAAATATTTAGAAGAAATACAAAAAGATAAAGAGCAAGGCAGAAATATAATTGCTTGTTTATGTAATAACGAGGTAAAATCTTTAAACTACGAAATACAAGAAGGAGATAAAATACAATTATTAGATACAAGAACAAAGGATGGACATAGAATTTATATAAGAGGAATATTGTATATAATGGCAAAAGCTTTAAATGAACTTTACCCAGAAGCTTTACTTAGCGTAAACTACCAACTATCAAATGCAATGTTCTGCAAAATAGATAATATGGAAATAACAGAAGAAATAATAAAAAACTTAAAAAATAAAATGACAGAAATTATAGAAAAAAATATTCCAATAGAAAAAAGAATAATGAGCAAAGAAGAAGCAGAAGAATTTTACAAAAACGAAAAAACTTTAAGAGGAATAGCACAAATAGATAGTAGACAGAAAAAAACAGTATCACTATACTATTGCGAAAATTATTATAATTATTTCTTTGGAGTAATGCCAATAACAACCAAATACACAAACATATTTGATGTCTCAATGTATCAAGATGGATTTTTAGTAAGATATCCTTCAAAAGAAAAAACAGCAGAACTTACAGAATACAAGGACAACAAAAAATTACTTGCAACACTAGAAGAATACGAAGATATAAGCAAAGCTCTAGACATACACACATTATATAAATTAAATAACGAAATAAAAAATGGAAAATCAAAAGACGTAATATTACTTTCAGAAGCTTTACACGAAAAGAAAATTGCAAACATTGCAGACGACATCGTAAAAAATAAAAATGTAAAAATGGTATTAATTGCAGGTCCATCATCATCTGGAAAAACAACTTTTGCAAAAAGATTAGGAATAGAATTAAGATTAAATGGATTAAAACCAGTTACAATATCTGTAGATAATTACTTTGTAGAAAGAGTAGATAATCCTAAAGACGAAAATGGAAACTACGATTTTGAATGTTTAGAAGCAATAGACCTAGAGCTATTTAATAACCATATAAGAACACTTCTAGAGGGAGGTACAATAGATGTACCAACATTCGACTTCAAACTTGGAACTAAGAACTATAATGGAGAAAAAATGCATCTAGCAGAAGACGAAATACTAGTAATAGAAGGAATTCACTGCTTAAACGATAAACTTACAGAATCTATTTCAATGGATAAAAAATATAAAATATATATTAGTGATTTAACAGTATTAAATATAGACTACTGCAACAGAATATCAACAACAGATACAAGATTAATAAGAAGAATAGTTAGAGACAATAACTTTAGAGGATATTCAGCCCTTCATACTTTAAAAAGCTGGGACAGCGTAAATAAAGGAGAAAACAAAAACATATTCCCATACCAAGAAAACTGCAATGCAATGTTCAACTCATCTCTAATATATGAAATAAGCGTACTAAAAAAACACGCATTACCATTATTAGAGCAAATAGGAAAAGAAGAACCAGAATATGCAGAAGCAAAGAGACTAGCAGAATTCTTAAGATACTTTGAAGATATGGATGAAGAATATATCCCTAATAACTCACTATTAAGAGAATTTATTGGAGATAGCATATTTCATTATTAAATAATGTAAAAGAAAGGAACCAAAATGGCAGGAAACTTTACAGAAATAGATGAAGCATTTGTGTGTGAAAATTGTGGAAAACAAGTAGAAAAATTAGGGTATTCTTGCAGAAATCATTGCCCATATTGTCTGCATTCTAAACATGTAGATATAAATCCAGGAGATAGGGCAGAAGAATGCAAAGGAGACCTAGTACCTGTTGGAGCAGAAATAGATAGCAAAAAAGGATATATAATTATATTTAAGTGCAAAAAATGTGGAAAAATAAGAAGAAATAAAGCAGCAAAAGACGATAATATGGACTTAATAATAAAATTAACCGCAATGCATGATTATTAAAAAATGAGTGAAAAATTTGAAACTATATTTTAGTGTCAAAACTTTTCACTCTTTTTACTATTAGGAGAGTTACATAAACTTCTCTTAATAAAGTGCTGTGCACAATAAATTTATTTTACTAATTTTCGTATGCAAACAAGTTCTTATATTTCTCTATTCAAATTCCCATTTGTATATTCCAAACCTTCTAGTTTTCTGCCAGTTTTACAAACATCAATAATATTATTAATTTCATTAATATTTTCGTCTAAAATATTAATTCTTAAAGAATAACAAGGCAAATCTAAAGTATCTATAGAAGTTATTTTACTATTATAAATAGATGTAACAGTTTGAATATTATCTGGAATAACTCTAAATTTAAATCCTAATCTATCTTTTAAATAATATTTAGAATCATTTTTACAGTTCATTTTGCATTCAGGATAACATTTATTACTCTTTCCTAATAAACAATAAGATGTATTCATTAAAATACTTCTTCCATAGCAGATAAGCTCAACTGGTAAAATGCTATTATTGCATAAACTTTGTAAAATATTTTTATTTGCCTCTATAGAAGGAGTAACAACAGTTGTACCAAGTTTTTTTAATTCATATATTGTGTTATTGTTAAAAATATTCATAGTGTAATTTGCAATTATTTCATATTTACCAATATAATCCTTCAAAAATTCGAATCCAGAAATATTAGAAACAATAAATCCCTTAATATTAAATGTATTCAAAATAGTTTCCAAATTATTTAATAATAAATTTTTATAATTTTGTTTAATAATAGTTGGCATATAAATAAAAATATTAGAAATAGTTGCGAGTTCAGCAATCTTTGAATAATATTTTTTATATATAAAGAATTTTAGCGGTATGTAAGCATTATCGCAATTGTTTATTTTAGAATAATCAAAGTCTAAATTTAAAGTTTCAAATTGTAAAGTGATTTTTCTATCTGTTAAATTATTTTTTTCATTTTTAGAATCTTCACCAGTTTTTATATTAGTAGTTATAAAATAATTTCTTTGGCTATTAAAATTAGAAATAACTGCATCTTCTAATTTTTGCACAGCAAGTCTTCTAATATTATTTAGGCTACTAATACTTGGAATATGTAAATTTTCATCTAAAGCTATGTGAATAGACTCCAATGTATAAGGTGTATTTCCTAATTTAGAGAACTGTTCAGATAGCCTTTTACTATTTATTGGGCTATTAATCGACTCCTCTGGAATAATATCAGAAACTATATCAATACAAATATTATTATAAAAAGGAGGCATATTTGCCCTTACAGTAAGTGCAATAGGTAAATTCTTTCTAACTGATAAACTACAAAAAATTGGAATCTTTTTCATTTCGGAATTTTCAGCATAAGTTAGTTTGGCATTATCATACAAAACCTTGCTTGTAAGTTTATAGACCCTTGCACCAGGACGAATTTTTCCTTTCATTCTGCCAAGTTTAACAATAGTTCCTTTTTCGGAACTTTTCAAACTCACATTTTGCTTCATAATCTCAGAAACTGTATATTTTCCAGTTTCGCCTTCAATACTTATACAGTCACCAATACTTATATTTTCTAAAAGCTTAAGTGTAATATGTCCCTTATTTGCATTAAAATTAGAAATATTCCCCAAATAGAGTCCCATATTGTTTGGTTTATCTTTAAAAATTAAATTCTTATTTGGATCTTGTAATAAATGACCACTAGAGAAACCACCGCGATTAAACACTTGTAGTAAATCTTCTTTATCTTTATTATCAATAGAATAATCGGAATTACCTTCTAAATAGGAAATAGCCATATCTATATATTTTCTATAAACTCTCGTAACTGTTGCAACATATTCAGGAGTCTTCATTCTTCCTTCAATTTTAAAAGAATTTATACCAAGTTTTACAAGTTCAGGTAAATATTCTAAAGAACACAAGTCTCTTGGAGAAAGCAAATATCCTTTATCAATATTTTTTTCGTCTTCTAAAAGTTCATATGGAAGTCTGCAAGGCTGTGCACATTTTCCTCTGTTTCCAGAACGACCACCGACCATACTAGAAAATAAACATTGACCAGAATAGGAAATGCATAAAGCTCCGTGTATAAACATTTCTAATTCAACTTTACAATTATTTCTAATATATTCAATTTCGTTAATTGGGACCTCTCTAGAAAGAACAACCCTAGAAAAGCCAATTTGTTCAAGTTCCAAAACTCCTTCTAAATTATGAACAGACATTTGAGTACTTGCATGTACTTCTAAATTTGGAAAATTATCTATTAAATACTTTCCTAAGCCTAAATCTTGAACAATAATTGCATCAATACCAAATTCATATGCTTGTTTCGCTAAATTTATGGCATTTGCAAATTCTTCGTCTGTAAGAAGAGTATTTAAAGTTAAATTAGTTTTTACATTTCTTATTTTGCAATATTCTATAACATTTTTTAACTCATCCAAAGAAAAATTTTTTGCATTAGCTCTGGCACTAAACATATTTGCACCTAAATAAATACAGTCTGCACCGTTTTGAACTCCAGCTCTAACACATTCAAAATCTCCAGCAGGAACCAAAAGTTCTGGAGTAAATAAATTATTTAAATTACTATTCATTGTAAAATCCTTTCAACTCAAACTAAATATATTGTAACACACTTTTAATAAAAAACATACTATATAACATATAATAAAAAAGGAGGAATAAATATGCAAGACGATAATAGAGGCTGCGGTTGTGGCTGTGAAGAAGCTCCAAGAGGAGGATGCTGTGGAAATCAAGGCGGATTTTTAGGTGGACTATTCGGAAGAAATGGCTGTGGTTGTGGAGATAGTGGTATACTATTCTTTATAATTATATTCTTATTATTATTCACAAACAATGGATGCTGCAACAACTAAATACATTAAAATCGCCCAATATTAGTAAAAACTAATATTGGGCAAAAATTAATTTTCATCCTCTGCTATCATCCTAGAAATCTTATAAATAAGCTTTTGCTTCTCTGGAGAACACTTCTTCAAAATCTCTGTAAATTCATTATATAAATATTTTCCATCAGAATCTGAAGCACCACTTAAAACATATCCTTCAGAAACTCCTAGAATATTACAAAATTCAGATAATCTTTTTAAATTAATATGAGAACTTCCTCTCTCAATTCTACTTATAAAAGCAACAGATAAATTAGTTTTTTCTGCTAATTGTTGTTGTGTTAATTCTGCTTTTAGACGAGCCTGTTTTAATCTCCAACCAATAATAGAATAATCAACTGCCATAATATTCACCTCTCAATAAAATACATTATTTATAATAACACGCATACGGAAACATTTACAGAACCTAAAAAGTAAAAAATGAATATAAAAGTAAAAAAATAACAATAAGTTATAAAAAAGAGAACAATAAAGGGTAAAGTCTTTATTGTTCTTCGAGATTTGTGTATTGTGTTACTAGTTGAGACTACGTATAAAAAGTGCTAGTTTATTTAAACAGTCGCAACCAGAGGCTATTTGGTCTGCAGAATATGTAGATAATGCCTCTTTAGTAGTTTCAATTACAGAACATTCATTTCCAAACAAAATGAAATCAGCAGAAACATTGGATAAAGTACAAAGTGAATATAATTTATCAATAGATAAACTACCTTTACCACGTTCAATCATACCCAAATACTGACTAGAAATAGACAATGCCTTGGCAAACTGCTCTTTAGTCATTCCCATATTAATTCTAATTTTACGTATTCTTAATCCAACTTCTTCTTTAGACATTATAACCTCCTATGCATAACCAAATATAAATTATATTATGCGACAAAACTATAAATTTGAAAAGTATAAAAAGGACTTCAAATATATAGCAAAATATGATAATATATGATAATATATTACAAAAAGTAAGAATGGAGGAGCACTATGAGCAGTAACATTATGAAAATATTAATTGTAGAAGATGATCAAAATGAATGCAACAAATTTAAGGAATATGCTAACAAAGAACCAAAAGTTAGCATTGTAGCAACAACAAATTCAGAAACAGAAGCACTTAAATTAGTAAAACAGCACCATCCAGAAGGAATAATACTTGATTTAGAATTAAATGATGGAGAAGGAAGTGGCTTTGATCTTTTAGATGAACTAAAAACACTAAGCAATACAGAAAACCTCAAAATTGTAGTAACTACAAACGTATATTCTAAATCAGTATACGATTACGTACATCAAAACGAAGTAGAATTTATATATTACAAGAAACAAAAGGGCTATTCAGTAGAAAAAGTAATAAACACATTACTAAGACTAAAAGGATTCAAAAACTCTGAAAGCACTTTAGAAATTGTAAATGAAACAACTAAAGAAGATCAAGAAGCAACTATTAGAAAAATAATAAACGAAGAATTAGACGAAATAGGTGTAAGTACACACTTACAAGGAAGAAAATACTTGGAAGATTCAATATACTATGTAATAACAAACCAAGATAGTCAAACAAGACTATCAATAGTACAATATCTAATTGCTAAATACAAGAAAGCAAGTTCAACAATTAGTAAAGCAATGCAAAATGCCATATTATATGCATGGAGAGTATCATCACTAGACGATATTTCAGAAATATATACTGCAAGAATAAATCACGAAACAGGAGTACCAACTCCAACCGAATTTATATACTTTTATGCAGACAAAGTAAAAAAGGAATTATAAAGTTTCGACAAAATTCGACAAATTACCATAAATTGGAATAAATAACGATAAAAGTTCACTACCAAATATCACCTGTACCAAGCGGTACAAGTGATATCTTTTTATTTGTAAAAAATAAAAAGATTGGTGGTGAGCGACTATGTCACTATGGGAATGGTTAAGATACATATTAGGTGCGTAATTAAATAGAATAAACTTAAAAGATAGTATAAAATGTTGAGTTATACTATCTTTTTAGTATATAATAAAAACGAGGTGAAAAATATGGAATATATAATATTTGTTTTTATGAAAGCGTTATATTTAAATTTTGCAAGTAATATTACTTTTTATAAAATTAATGATTTAAAAATTACAGTAAAAGATACCTTCAAAATAGTTTCAGCAAGTATATTTGTTGCTGGAATATATACGATGCTGCGTGAATACCATACATTAAATATTATAATTACATTTGCTATTCAATCAATATTACTAAAATTATTGAGTAAGGAAAATGGGATAATATGCAAAAATATTATTGCGAATGCTATAGTATATATTGGATTTACTATAGGGAGTTTATTGGATTTTCCGATTATTTCTATTTTAGATAATAAATTGATAAATTTAATAATATCAGCAATTATTGCAACTATTCTTTTAATAGGTTTCTTTAAAGTGAAAAGATTTAAAAGAGGTTTTGCATTTTTAAAGAACAAATTAAATAATGATTATACTGAAATTGCAATGATAAACATAAGTGCATTAGTAATTTTAGCGTACAGTTTGTTTGGAAATTATTATGGAGACGTTACTAAACAAATATTATTTACATTCATTGCTGTTGGCATAATTATGATAATAATGATTCAAAAGACGCTAACGCTTTACTACAAGCAAAAGTTATTACAACAAAATATAGAATCATACAAAGAAGAGATAAAAGAGAAAGATGAGAAAATAAAAGAATTATCAGATGAAAAGTTTAAAATTAGTAAATTAAATCATGAATTTTACAACAGACAAAGAGCATTAGAGCTTAAAGTAGAAGAATTTATAAACAATGCTAATATGGAAGCTTCTGGAGAACTATCAATAATTGATCAAATTAAAAATATGACAGATGAATATTCTACAAAACAACAAGAAATAAACAATGTATCAAGTCTTCCTAAAACTGGTATCACAGAAATAGATGATATGTTTGCTTATATGCAAAGTGAATGTAATAAAAATAAAATTGAGTTTATACTAAAAATTAATGGAAACATCTATCATCTAATAAACAACATAATTGCTAAAAACAGGTTGGTTACTCTAATTGGTGACCATTTAAGAGATGCAATTATTGCAATTAATAATAGTTCTAACACATACAGAAGTATAATGGCAATTCTTGGGATGAAAGATAACACATATGAATTCAGAGTTTATGATACAGGTATAGAATTTGAAATTGAAACATTATTAAAGTTAGGATTAGAACCTGCAACTACACATAAAGACCAAGGTGGAACAGGAATAGGATTTATAACAACATTCGAAACTCTTAAAGAAACAAAAGCGAGTCTAGTAATAGAAGAAAATCATCCAGAAAACGATAAAGATTATACAAAATGTGTAAGCATTAAGTTTGATGGAAAGAACGAATATAAAATTATTTCATACAGGGCAGACAAAATTAAAGCTGAGGCAAAAGATAATAGAATAATAATTAAAAAATTATAAAAATATATTGACACTTATATAATTAATAGCATATAATGAACATATGAACAAATATTCATATGTTCTTTTTATATATAAAATTGGAGGAGAGGTACAAAAGTACCCAATAATAAAATGGAAGAAAATATAGAACAAATTTCTATTAATGTAGAAAAAGTAAATAAAATAAGAGCAAAAATGCCAGAAGATGAAATATTATTTGACATTGCAGAAAATTTTAAAGTATTTGGAGATTCAACCAGAATGAAAATTATAGCAGCATTACTAGAAGATGAACTAAATGTATCAGAAATCGCCGCAATAACAGGCTCTACACCATCTGCAATATCGCATCAGTTAAGAGTACTAAAACAATCAAACTTAGTAAAAGGAAGAAAAGAAGGAAAAGCCGTATTCTATAGCTTAGATGATGAACATGTAAGAAAAATATACGAAATTGGTAAAGAACATATAGAAGAACAATAAAAAGATTCTTTTATAAAGAACAGAAAATATGAAAGGAATTAAACAATATGAAAAAATATGAATTTAAAATATCTGGCTTAGACTGTGCAAATTGTGCAAACGAAATTCAAGAAGAATTAAGCAAAAATTCAGATTTAAGCAATGTTATAGTAAGCTTTGCAAAGCAAAAACTATCATATGAAACAGATAAAGTTTCTAAAGAAGAAGTAATAGAAAAAGTAAAATCTGTAGAACCAGAAGCAGAAATAATAGACTATAAAGAACAAGCAAAAGACTTAAAAAACGAAGAAAAGCAAAAAGAAAATAAGGTAAAATTAAAAAAACACATTGCAAGATTAATAATAGGAGCAGTAATTGCCTTAATTGGGCTATATGCACCAATGCCACAAGTTATAAAAACAATATTTGTAATAGTAGGATATGCAATACTATTATATAGAACAGCCACAAATGCAGTAAAATTATTAGTAAAAAGTAGAACAATAAACGAAAATCTATTAATAACAGTTTCGTGTATAGGCGCATACCTGGTAGGAAAATCTACAGAAGGATTAATGGTAATAATTCTTTATGAAATAGGAAAAATTCTAGAAGAAAAAGCAATAAACAAAACAAGAAAATCAATATCAGATTTAATGGATATAAAACCAGAATATGCAAACTTAAAAGAGAAAAATCAAATAAATCAAGTAAGCCCAGCAGAAGTAAATGTTGGAGACATTGTAATTGTAAAGCAAGGAGAAAAAGTACCATTAGATGGAATAGTACTTAAAGGAACAGCAAGCTTAAACACAGCATCTTTAACAGGCGAATCTAAGCCACAAGATGTAAAAGAAAATGACGAAGTTCTATCAGGAAGTATAGTAATAGAAGGACTTTTAGAAATAAAAGTTACTAAAGAATATAAAAATAGTACAGTAAGCAAAATATTAGAGTTAGTGGAAAATGCCACAGATAAAAAAGCAAAAACAGAAACATTTGTAAATAAAGCAGCTAAAATATATACTCCAATAGTGTTAGGAATAGCAGCCCTAGTTGCAGTATTCCTACCATTAATATCAAACGTACCATACACATCAGAAAATGGTTCAATATATAGAGCATTAATATTCTTAGTAATATCTTGTCCTTGTGCAATAGCAATATCCGTACCACTATGTTACTTCTCTGGAATAGGTAAATCTTCAAAAGAAGGAATTTTAATAAAAGGAAGTGACTATCTAGACGGAATAAAAGACATAAAAGAAATTGTGTTCGACAAAACAGGAACACTAACAACAGGAAAATTTACCATAGACAAAATAGAAACATATACAAATATGACCAAAGAACAAATTACAGAATATACAGTGTTAGGAGAAAGCTATTCGAACCATCCAATTGCAAAATCTATAATAAACGATGTAAAACAAAAAGAACATACAAATATTTTAAATAAAGAAGAAATAGAAAAATTTATAGAAAAAAATAAATCAAAAGTGGAAAACTGCACAGAAATTGCAGGAAAAGGCATAAGCTATAGTTTAGAAGGAAAAACAATATTAGTAGGAAACAGTACACTTGTTGGAAAAGATGAAAAAGCAGATTCAACTAAAATATATGTAAAAATAGACGAAACAGTAGTAGGTGCAATAAATTTAATAGACGAAGTAAAACCAGAAACAAAAAGTGCAATAAAAGGACTACATCAAAAAGGAATAATTACAAAAATGTTCACTGGTGATAGCAAAGAAATTGCAGAAAAAATTGCAAAAGAAATAGAAATAGACGAAGTAAAATCTAAAATGCTACCAGATGACAAATACAAAGGACTAGAAAAAGAAATAGCAAACAAACATGAAAAAGACAAAATTGCTTATGTTGGAGATGGAATAAACGACTCACCAGTACTTGCCCTTGCAGACATCGGAATATCTATGGGAGGAATGGGAGCAGGTTCTAGTATAGAAGCCTCTGATGTAGTAATAATGACAGACAACATAGATAAAATAAACACTGCAATAGACATTTCTAAAAGAACATCTAAAATAATAAAACAAAACTTAACCTTCTCAATAGGAGTAAAAATAATAGTCCTAATACTTAGTGTATTTGGTGTAGCCAATATGTGGGAAGCAGTATTTGCAGATGTAGGTGCAACACTAATTACAGTGCTAAACGCAGTAAGAATATTAAAATAAATCATATTATAAACTAGTCGTAATATAAAACGGCTAGTTTTTACCACATTTAAAACCAATTATTAATATTTGTAAAATAAAACAAAAGGAGATAAAAAATTGGAAACTAAAACCTAAAATTTTACATAACACTTGTAAAATGACATAAAATTATATATAATAATAGCCAATTAGAAATTGCTATTAAAAAGAAACAATGGCTAAAAATATTTTAGCCATGTTTGTACCCTAAAAGGAGAACGTGATAAATTATGGAAAATAAAAAAAGAATACTAACAGGAGATAGACCAACAGGAAGACTACATATAGGACATTATTTTGGCTCTATTCAAAAAAGAGTAGAAATGCAAAACTCTGGTCTATATGACCCATATATACTAATTGCAGATGTTCAAGCGTTAACAGACAATTTTAATAACCCAGAAAAAGTTAGAAAAAATGTTAGAGAAGTTGCAATGGATTATTTATCTTGTGGAATAGACCCAGAAAAAACAACGATATATATACAATCAATGATACCAGAAACAGCAGAACTTACAGTATTTTACTCAAATCTAGTAACAATAGCAAGGTTAGAAAGAAACCCAACCGTAAAAACAGAAATTGCACAAAAAAGAGATATTTTTGGAGAAAGTGTTACATATGGTTTCTTAGGATATCCAGTTAGCCAAGCAGCAGACATAACAACATTTTCTGGTGAATTAGTACCAGTTGGTGAAGACCAACTTCCATTAATAGAACAATGTAGAGAAATAGTAAGAAAATTTAACTCAATCTATGGAGATGTATTAATAGAACCACAAGCAGTATTATCATCTGGAAAAAGAATAAAAGGACTAGATGGTAACGAAAAAATGGGTAAATCTTTAGGAAACGCAATATATCTATCAGACAGCGAAGAAGAAATAACAAAAAAAGTAATGAGTGCTGTAACAGACCCTAACAGAATTAGAAAAGATGACTTAGGAAATCCAGATGTATGTATGGTTGCATATTACCATAATTTATTTTCTAAAAAAGAAGAATACGAAAATGTATGCAAAGAATGTAGAGAAGGCAAAAGAGGCTGCGTAGCTTGTAAAAAACAACTTGCGCAAAACATAATAGAAACATTAAAACCAATTAGAGAAAAAAGAAAATATTATGAAGAACACCCAGAAATAGTAGATAAAATACTAATGGAAGGCACAGCAAAAGCCAAAAAAGAAGCAGAAAAAACAATGGAAAAAGTAAAAAAAGCAATGAGATTAGACTACTTCACTAAATAGAAAAAAGCCCAATAGGGACGCCCCTTTTTGGGCGAAAAATTATTAAACACAAATTATTTTACACGAAAATTTATTTAAAATAAAAATAAATATTATTTGCAGACAATAAGAATTTGATATAAAAAATGAAAGGAAGAGTATAATGTTTACAGATTATGCAAAAATATATGCATCTGCAGGGAAAGGTGGAAACGGAGCTGTATCATTTAGAAGAGAAAAATATATAGCAGCAGGTGGCCCAGACGGAGGAGACGGTGGAAAAGGTGGAGATATCTACTTCGAAGTCGACCCAGACTCAAACACATTAATAGACTTTAGATACAAGAAAAAATTTAAAGCAGAAAACGGAAACAATGGAGAAGGTGCTCACAAATACGGAAAAAGTGGAGAAGACCTATATATAAAAGTTCCAATAGGAACAATAGTAAAAGATGCAAAAACAAACGAAATACTTGCAGATTTATCAGAAAAAGGACAAAAAGAACTAGTACTTCGTGGAGGAAGAGGAGGCAAAGGAAATTCACACTTTGCAACAGCTACAAGACAAGCTCCAAGATTTGCACAAGGTGGCGAAGAAGGAGAAGAAAAAGAATTAATACTAGAACTTAAACTCCTTGCAGACGTAGGACTAATAGGCTACCCAAGCGTAGGAAAATCTACAATATTATCAATAGTTACAGCTGCAACTCCCAAAATTGCAGATTATCCATTTACAACACTAGTTCCAAATTTAGGAGTTGTTAAACCAGAATATGGAGAAAGCTTTGTAATAGCCGATATTCCAGGATTAATAGAAGGCGCAAGTGAAGGAGTAGGCTTAGGAACAGAATTCTTAAGACACATAGAAAGAACTCGTTTATTATTACACGTAATAGATGTATCTGGCTTAAGTGGCAGAGATCCAATAGAAGATTACTATGTAATAAACAAAGAACTAGAAAAATATAGTGAAAAACTTGCAAAAAGAAAACAAATAATAGTAGCAAACAAAATAGATTCAATGCAAGATCCAGAAATATACGAAAAACTAGAAAAACTAGCAAAAGAAAACAATCAAGAACTATTCAAAATATCTGCTGCAACAGGAGAAGGCATAAAAGAATTAATGATAGAAGTATCTAAAATATTAAAAACATTGCCAAAAGAAATATTAATAGAAAAAACAGAAAACAAAAAGATATACACACTAGAGAAAGAAGAAGAACCATACACAATAGTAAAAGAAGACGATATGTTTATAGTAGACGGTCCAGCAATAAGAGAATTAATGAGAAAAGTAAATATGGAAGATAACGAATCTTTATACTATTTCCAGAAAAAACTAAACGAATTAGGCGTAAACGAAAAACTAAAACAAGCAGGAGTACAAGAAGGAGATACAGTAAAAGTATACGACTATTTACTAGAATGGGAAGACTAAAACTATTGACAAAACGAAAAAAAGGGTTTATTATATTTAAATAAATTTAAAAAGACACAAAAGGAGGAATACAAAGTGGAAGAAAAAGGAATACTTGTAACTCAAGAAGGATTTGATAAACTAGAAAAAGAATTAGATTATTTAAAAACAACAAAAAGAGCTGAAATAGCAGAAAAAATAAAAATAGCACTTGGATTTGGAGACTTATCAGAAAACTCTGAATATGACGAAGCAAAAAATGCACAAGCAGAAAATGAAGGAAAAATAGCAGAACTAGAAAACAAAATAAGATATGCAAAAATAATAGACGAATCTGAGATAGATACAAAAACAGTACAAGTTGGAAATATAGTAAAAGTTTACGATGAAGAATTCGACGAAGAAGTAACATACACAATAGTTGGTTCAACAGAAGTAGACCTTTCACAAAACAAAATATCTAACGAATCACCAGTTGGTGCAGCACTACTTGGAAAAAAGAAAAACCAAGAAGTAGAAGTAAAAGTACCAGCAGGAGTTGTTAAATATAAAATACTTTCAATAACGAAATAAATAAAAAACTGGAATGCAAAATTTCCAGTTTTAAATATTCAAAAATAAAAACATACCTCTTTTATAGAAGTATGTTTTTTTATAGGTTATAAAGTAAATCTAAAAATTAATCTAATAAAACATAAGAAAATAACTAAATCCTAATTGCAGATTCTAATGCAAGTTTAATCATAGAATTTAAAGAAGTTTGTCTTTCCTCAGCAGAAATTTCCTGATGTTTATAATGAGAATCTACAACACTTAATAAACAGCTTGCTTTCTTGCCTAAAATATGAGCATTATAAAACAAAGCAAAAGCTTCCATTTCAGCTGCAATAATATTTAAATCCTTTGGAAATCTAGCAATAAGACTATTAACATCCTTTACATAATAGTCAAAACAATCTGTGCACAAAGTATTACCGTTAACATAAGGTATATTTAAATCTTTTGCAGTATTCTTTATAATAGTATTTATTTCAGAATTAGACTCCATAATATGGCAGTCATCCTCCATTAATTCATAAGCATAGTTACCTTCAGTATAAGAACTTTCAACCAAAATAGTATCTAATAAATTTAAATCTTCGTTATAAGCCCCACAAGAGCCAATTCTAATAATAGTATCAACATCATAAAACTTAAAAAGTTCGTAAGAATAAATACCAATACTTGGCATACCCATACCAGATGCAAAAACAGTAATTCTTTTTCCTTTATATGTTCCAGTATAACCAAACATATTTCTAACAGTATTTACAAGTTTAACATCCTCCATAAAATTATCTGCAATATACTTTGCTCTTAATGGATCTCCAGGCATAAGAATAACTTTTGCAATATCATCCTTTAAAGCCTCATTATGTGGTGTCATAAAAATCATTCCTTTCTCACTTATTTTAAAGGCATAAATAGCAATGAAAAAATCAAATTTTTTCAACTAATTACCTTCTTATATAAATTATAATGCAATTATAACACACAATACAAAAAGTACAATATATAAAAAATATTAAAAATCCAATAAACTATAAAAAAGGTTTGGAAAATTAATTCAAAAAAATCCCAAAGATAATAAGAACTATAAATTTAATAAATTAAGAAATAGTAAACAATAAAATCAGTTATGTAATATTAATTAATAAGTAAATATTAAATCAAATAAAAATACTTTTTATAGTAAATAAATTTTATTATAAAGAGTATTTTTTTATGCGAGTTATTAAATGAACATCAATTATAAAAATCTTTGCAATATGCAATAAAAATCGTCCGCCGAACTATTGTATTTTACGCCAAAATAATATAAAATAACAATAATAATTTTCTAGAAAAATAAGAAAAATAAGAAATAAAATAAAAAAATAAGAAAATATATCGCAATAAGTAAAAAACTTTTTTAATTTTTGTACGTAAAACGACAAATAAATCGTAAGGTTTGTACTAAAATACAACTAAAGAAAAGCGAAAGAAAAAATCGCTAAACAAAAGTTAAAGGAGTAAGAGGTGGAGAGAATGTTTCAAAATATTTCAAAAGGCACAAAAGAAAATTACGAAGAAAACGTTCAATACGAAGGAGAAAGCAAATTAAAAGATATATTAAAGAAAAATTTAACAGTTCAAAATTGCATAATGTATGCATTAACACTTATGTTATCGTTAGTTGGTGGCAAGGATAGTGCAATATTTACAAGTATTGCACCATTTGGTTTTGCAATGGTTGCAGCTTCTGTTGGAGCTAGAATACCAGTTGCAATAGTAACACTTATAACACTTATAGGAACTACTATAAAATTTGGTGGAAATGGGCTTTTATTTTATATATTAACATTGTTAATATTTTTAGCATTTATATTAATAAAAAGACCAATAGAAGATGAAGATAGAAACGAGCAAATAAAAGTCGGAGCTCCAATTGCTATAGCTGTATTATTAGTGCAAGTTGCTAAGATGGTATTTAAAGGCTTTTTATTATATGACTTAGCATACAGCTTAATGCTTGCAATAACAACGTTCATACTTTACAAAATATTTGTAAATGCCATAACAGTATTTAGAGATTACAAAATAAAAACAGCATTTTCCATAGAAGAAGTTATGGGAGCAGGTTTAATGCTTGCGATTGCTGTAAATTGTTTAGGATCTGTTTCAATATTTGGTTTTAATTTAAGAAACATATTAAGCATACTAATTGTATTAGTAATGGGTTGGAAAAATGGAATGCTTGTTGGAGGAACAACAGGAATTACAATAGGAACTGTAATTGGAATTTTAAATGGACAAGATGTAACAATGCTTGCAGCATATGCAATATCTGGACTAATTGCTGGAATTTTAAATAAACTTGGAAAAGCAGGAGTAATAGTAGGTTTCATAATGGGTAACATTGTTTTATCTTATGTTGCAAATGGAAACACAATAGAAGTGATAAAATTTCAAGAAATACTAATTGCTGCATTAGGACTTCTTGCAGTACCAAAAACTTATAAAATAAAAATATCAGACATAATAAGTGATGAAAAACTATTGCCAGAAACAACAACAAGAACTTTAGAAGAAAATAAAGAAACAATAAATAAACTCGCAAGTATGTCAGATACAATTTCTCAAATGGCAAAACAATACGAAAATGCAGCAGCAACAATAGTTACAGACGAAGAACTAGAAGAACAGCAAAAATTAGGAAGAGAAGTATTCGAAGAAGAACTTGCAAATAACCTAGAAGGCAAAGAAGACAATCTTTTATACAATGACATAATAGAAAATACAGAAGGAATTTTAGATGAAATATTCGAGCAATTAATACAAAGAGAAGTAATAACAAGCAAAGATATTGTAAAAATATTTGCAAACCATAATAATTACATAATGGGATTTGCCCCAGAGGAAAAAGAAGACATAGTTGCAAAAAGTAATATAGATGATATGGTAAGAGCTATAAATTCCGCATACAGAGTAAGTAAGTTAAACTTTATATGGAAGAAAAAGCTAGATGAAAACAAAAAAACAATGTCTAGCCAACTAAACGGAGTATCAGAGGCACTATCAAATTTAGCTAGCCAAATAGATACAGAAGAACAAGATCCATATGCATTAGAAAAAGAAGAAATAAAAACACTTATTAAAGACAAAGAAATATCTGTAAAAGATATTAGTATAAAACAAGAAGAAAGTGGTAGATATAATATAAACTTATACACAAATGTGTGTAATTCTGTGGATGGAACAAATTGTAACATCAAGCAAATTGCAAAAGTTTTGCAAAAAGTTTTAAAAGAAAAAATGGTTTTACAAAAACAAAAATGCGGACTACGTGCAAATGATGATACCTGCATGTTTAAGCTAGTATCAGAAGATAATTTCACAATGCAAGTTGGAATTGCAAAAAGCAAAAAAGCAGATTCAATAATATCTGGAGATACAACAACTCAAACAAAATTAGAAGATGGCAAATATTTACTTGCAATTAGTGATGGAATGGGTTCTGGACCAGAGGCTAGAAAAAGTAGCAAAATAGCAATAAAAATGCTAGAAAGGCTGTTAACATCAGGATTTAACAAAGATACAGCCCTAAAATTAATAAACACAACCATATCTGCAAATACAGAAGACGATATGTATGCAACATTAGATGTAAACATATTGGACTTATATAAAGGTGAAATGGACTTCATCAAAAATGGAGCTTGTCCAACATTTATAAAGAGAAATGGAAAAGTAGAAGTACTAAAATCTATAGCATTACCAACAGGAATATTAGACAATATAGATTTAATAGAATACAATTATAAGCTAGAAGATGGAGACATAATTGTAATGTGCAGTGACGGAATTTTAGATTCAAACAAAGAATATGCTAGTAAAGAACTTTGGGTACAAGAAGTTTTAGAAGATGTAGAAACAGATGATAGCCAAAGAATAGCAGATATATTACTTAGCGAATCTAAAGATAACGACTTTGGAAAAGAAAAAGACGATATGACAGTAATTGTATGCAAAATAAATAAAAAAAGTGGAAAAAGAAACTAGGCAATATTGCTTAGTTTTTTTATGTTAGTATATTTATTTTACTTAATAATACTTTTTGTGTAAATCCTTTAATATAGCAGAAAATTTATATTTTCTATTGTATTTAACTCATAACTTGTGATATAGTATAAATGTTAAAAACTATAAACAAAAGAACTAAAAAGAGCTTTATCAAAAAGGAGAAATTTATGAGTAAAGGAAAAAGATACAACGGAACAGAAGCAAAGCTTAATATAAAAAAGGTTATAGCAGTAATCATAGCATTACTAGTAATAATAATGTTTATAGCCATAATAATAAGAACAATAAACCCACAGAAAAAAACAAATACAGAAAAGAAAGCCGCAACTGCATATTATGTTGCATATGAAAATAATAAATGGGGAGTAATAGACTCATCTGGCAAAACAGTAATTACACCTAACTATGATGAAATGATTACAATTCCAAATAAAGAAAAACCAGTATTTATAGTAACTTACAATGTAGACTATACAAACAACACATATAAATCAAAAGTAATAAATGAAAAAGGACAAGACCTTTTCACAGATTACGAAAAAGTAGAAGCAGTACAAAATTACGACAAACAAAATAACATTTGGTATGAAACTACTTGCTTAAAAGTACAAAAAAATGGAAAATATGGACTAATAGATTTTTCTGGAAAAACATTATTAAATTGTGAATACGATGATATAACACCAATTACAGGACTAACACAAAGCTTAATTACAACTAAAGACAATAAAAAAGGATTAGTAAGTATTGCTGGAACCGTAATAATACCAAACGAATATGAACAAATTTCAGCATTAACAGATAGTTACGAAGATGGCTATATAGTAAAAAATAGTGATGGCAAGCTAGGAGTAATAGGCACAAACAAAAAAATATTATTACCAATACAATATAACGAAATAAAAAATGTCTATGAAAACAACATCTATGCTGTAAAAGAAGATAGCACATTAAAACTAATAAACACAAAAACAGACACAGAGGTAACTTTAAATTATGATGATATATCAGAAATAAATGATGGATATGCTATAGTAAAAAAATCAGATAAATATGGTTTAATAACAGTAACAGGAGAAGAAAAAATATCTCCACAATACGATAGTTTAAGCTACATTTATCAAAATTACTACATAGCAAACAAAGAAAACACATATGGAATTATAGACAAAGACAATAGCGAAAAAGTAGAATTTAAATATAACTATATATCATATGTAAAAGATGCAGACATATTACTTGCAGACACAACTTCTGCCAATACAGATTTATTAGATAGCAACTTTAATGTAAAACTAACAGGAGTATTATCAGAAATAAATGTAAACAAAGGCTACCTAAAAATAAGAGAAAATTCAAACTATCAATATTATAACTTTAAATTTGAAAAGAAAAAGAACACAGAAATATTTACAACAAATACATTATTTTTAGCAAAAAAAGATGGCAAATTTGGATATGTAGATAAAAATGGAGTAGTAGTAATAAACTACATATATGATGATGCAACAGAACAAAATGCTTCAGGATTTGTAGCTGTAAAAAAAGATGGTAAATGGGGAGCAATAAATTCAAAAGGACAAACAGTAGTGGAACCTAAATACGAAATGACAAATAATGTACTAATAGACTTCATAGGAGAATGGCATTTATCAGAAGATGCAAATGCAGGATATTATACAAAATAAAATGTAAATATTAAAGAAAGGAAAAAAATGGAACTAAAGACCAAATATCAATATACATATTTTATATATCCATACTTAGTTGACCATAAAAAATATGATAAATATTTATTAAAACTGTTAAACAATAGTAATTGCAAAATAAAAGAGTTCGAAAGCCAAAAAGATGCAGATTTATATTCATATTTTCTACCAAAAGTAAGAGATATGTTATTCTGGTCAATGGATTACACAAAAAATAAAACAGAAAAACTAAGAAAAATGGAAAGTGGTATGCAAGGAACACTTCTTGCACAATATCCTTGTGTAATATTTGAATATAATTTAAAAAAAGACATACAAGGCAAAGCTGGAAAAAAAGATGGAATATTTTTTAATATTACAAAAATAGAAATAATCTGCTTTAACACAGGAATTTGCTTTCTAAACATAAAAGCGGTATTAGATGGAGAAAGTAATTTAGCAAATCTTTGCAACTTTAATTATAAATTTAGAGACATAAAATCAAATATATATAATTTTGGAGGCTATGATAATATAAAAATTCAAACAGATATGTTTGATGAAATAACAGATATTGCTAAATTAATAAAAGATATAACAGGAAATAATTATAAAGCAAATTTATTAAACTTAGATACTCAAAGATTTATAACATATTCATTCGCTTGTATAGACCAAGAATGCTGGAATGATAGAACTAATAAAGAAATATTTGAAAAAGAATTTCTAAAATTTGCACAGGTAAAACGTGCAGATCAAAAAATGGACTATGAAGAAAATATGGGCAATGTAAAGGTATTAGAAAAAACAAAATACGAAATATACGGAATTTCTAATATGGGAAATGTTCTAGTAACATCAGATATAAACACAGACAATTATACTAAAATTCCACATAGTTTTGAAAGAGAACTATTATACACATACATACTAGAATTATACAAAAAAATATACATAAAGAAGATAAATTCAGACTTTAGAAGAACAAGCAAAGTAAAAGAAGTAAGCAAAGAATTTATAGATTTTACACAAAAAATATGGATTGAAGAAACAACAAACAACGATTTTGGCAATATTATGTGCACAAAATGGCAAGAACAACTAAATATAAATCAATTATATTATGAGCTAAAAGACAAATATGACACATTATACAAAAACGCAAATATAGAAAGCACAAACAAAACAAATAAATGGATATTAGCACTACTTGCAATATTATTGTTAATTAACATAATTAGTGTGCTCAAATTGTTTTAGATAACATAAAATTGAAAAATGAGGTAAACAAATGCAAATTAAAGTTGGAATAGATATAATAGAGGTAAACAGAATAAAAGAGTCAATAGAAGACGGTGGAGCAAATTTCTTAAATAGAGTATTTACACAAAATGAAATAAAATATTGTGAAAGCAAAAAAGTAAATAAATATCAACACTATGCTGCAAGATTTGCAGTAAAAGAAGCAGCGTTTAAAGCAGTATCTACGTTATTAAAAGATAAATACTCTATAGCTTGGAAAAATGTAGAAACAGTAAACGACTCTAACAGTAAGCCAACAGTAAATTTTATTTCTACAACTAAAGAAGTAGAAAAAGAACTAAGCAAAATAAAAAGCATAGATGTGAGTATATCACATATAAAAGAATTAGCAGTAGCTAATGTAAGCATACTTATTTAAACCTTTTGCTTATACTGAGATTATTGAATTTTTCAATATGAGGATGCTGTAAAAATTTAACTTTATAGATGCTATAGTATAAAATTATATCTACTTTTCGGAAAATCTCTTCAATACAAAATTTAACTAATTTTTATTAAGGACTAGAATTGGTTTAAATTTTGTATACTTGAATTTTCCTCAAATTATCTAAATTTTATACTATAGCATCTAAGTAATATACAATTTTAAATAAGAGGGAGTAATGTAAATGGAATTTTTTGATTCACATGCACATTATAATGATGAAAAGTTTAATTTAGATAGAGAAGAAATTATAAGTAACATTTATAAATCTGGAGTTACTTCTTTTGTTTGTGCAGGTTATAGTTTGCAAAGTTCAAAACAGGCAATAGAAATTGCAAAAAAATATAAATTTATCTATTCAACTGTGGGAGTATCACCAAACGATATAACAGCAGATTGGAAAAGTGATGTAGAAGAACTTGATACAATTTTAAATGAAAATAGAAATAATAAAGATGCAAAAATTGTTGCAGTTGGCGAAATTGGTTTAGACTATCATTACAATATAGAAAAGACTCTACAAAAAGAAGCTTTCATAGAGCAAATTAAACTTGCAAATAAATATAATTTACCAATTGTAATTCATACAAGAGAAGCTGTATCAGATACAATAGAAATATTAAAAGCACATCCTGTAAATAAAAAAGGTGTATTCCATTGTTGCCCATTTAATAGAGAATTAATAAAAGAAGCATTAAAATTAGGCTTTTACATATCAATTGCAGGACCAATAACATTTAAAAACTCAAAAAATGCAGAAGAAATAGCAAATCTCGTTCCACTAGATAAAATGCTAATAGAAACAGACAGTCCATACTTGGCACCAGAGCCAGTTAGAGGTACAAGGAATGATTCTAGAAATGTAAAATATACAGCAGAAAAAATAGCAAATTTTAGGAACACAAGCCTAGAAGAAATAGCAAAACATACATACGAAAATACAAAAAAGATATTCGAAATACAGTAATAATGGCATTAAAAGAATAGATTTTAATTTTTAAATCTACATTATCTTTTCTTTACAGCTATAACTCTAAGCAAACATAGTAAATTTAGTAAAAAAACCCAAAATAAAATCCTTTAATCGTAATAAATGCACACAGTAGGAGATTTTATAGGGAATCATAAGGAACAAAAATAAAGACTGAAAACTTCAAGTTTTCAGTCTTATTTTTATTATAAATTCTACTATATCAATCTTTATAAATAATTATTTTCCAAAATCAACTTTAACATTTTTTCTAGCTTCATCAGAATCTACTACAAATAAAGATTCATGCTCAAAATGAAACATTCCAGCAACTATATTTGAAGGGAATACTTCTAATTCAGTATTGTATTTTGTTACAATATCATTATAAAATTGTCTTGAATAAGAAATTTTATCTTCTGTACCAGATAATTCTTTTTGAAGAGAAATAAAGTTTTCATTTGCCTTTAAATCTGGGTAGTTTTCAGAAACTGCCATAATAGTTTTTAAAGACTCTGTTAATTGATTATCAATCTTCATCTTGTCTGAAGTTGTAGTAGCATTAGCCCAAGATGTACGAAGATTAGTAACCTTTTCTAAAACATCGGATTCGTGTCCCATATAACCTTTAACACATTCAACTAGATTTGGAATTAAATCAAATCTTCTTTGTAATTGAACATCAATTTGACTCCAGCTATTTTTTACTCTTTGCCTTAAAGCAACAAGAGAATTGTACTTAACAATAACAAAAATAGCTATAATAGCAATGATGACAACAATTGCATAAACCATAATAAATACCTCCAATTCTTAAAATATAATATTAATATATCATAAAAAAATTACTAATACAACAAAAAATAGTCATAAAATTGCAAAACCGCGCATATTATATATTAGGACAAATTATACAAAAAACACAAAACTCCAAATGGCATAAAGCAGAAGCGAAAGCTCAAAATTTGACACATTACCAAAAAAATGGTATAATGAACGTGTTGTTTCAAAAGGAGGAACGAAAAATATATGAAGAAAGCAAAAAAAGCCATATTACCAATAAGAAAAATAATTGGTATATGCTTAATACTATTATTCATAATGGGAATTGGTGTTGCAGCAAACAATGCAAAAATCAATAACGTAAAAATAATACTTTCAAACGGTTATATAATGAACGTAACAACAACTAAAACAAAAATTTCCGAAATACTAGAGGAAAATCACATTATCCTATTACCAGAAGAAAGCGTTATTCCAAATGAAGATAGTGAATTATCAGACAACAATACAATAAGAATATCAAAAGAGGAAGAATCGGAAGTAGAAACTGCAGAATCAGATGAAAATCAAGAAGCTGTTTCAGTAGATACAATACTTGCATCTTACGATTCAATAGTAGAAAAAATAGAAACAGTACAAGAAACAATACCATACGAAACAATAACAAAAGACGTTTCAAATGGTGCATCAACAAAAAAAGACACTGTAGTTCAACAAGGAAAAGATGGATTAAAAGAAGTAACTTACAGAGTTAAATATCAAAATGATGTAGAAATTGAAAGAAAAGAAATCTCTTCTAAAATTATCACAGAACCAGTTGACAAAATAGTAGAAGTTAGAAAAAATGTTATTACAAACAGAAGCACAAGAAGTTCATCTGTTTCATATAACAACGGAGTATGGTCATACTCAGCAGAAGAATTTGACCTTTTATGTGCAATAACAGCACAAGAATGTAGCTCAAGCTACGAAGGTGCACTTGCTGTTATAACAACAGCTTGTAACAGAGCAGAAAGCTCAAAATGGGCACGCAAAGGTTCAGACCCATTAAGCCAATACAAGGCACCAGGACAATTCTGTTATTCAATAGACAGCTACTGGAGAAAAAGACTAAACGGCAACTATTCTAGTGTTGTAAAAAAAGCAGTAACAGATGCATTACAAGGAAAAAGAAACCACAATTATTTATCATTTAGAGCAGCAGGTCATGCTTCAGGTGAATATATAGGTGGAAACGTATATTTCTAAAATATAAATAGCAGGTGGCAACACTTGCTATTTTTGTGCTTTTATAGTAAAATTAGGCAACAAAGAAAATATAATACACATAACTTTTTAAATAAAATTATAAAACATCAATTGGAAGGAAATACAATCATTTAATATATTACAAATTATAGCTCGAATAGCAAAAAAATTAAAAATATGTAAAGACTAAAGGAAAGCGAGAAAAAATGAAACTATTATCTTGGAATGTAAATGGACTAAGAGCCGTTATGAATAAAGGATTTAAAGAATTTTTCAAAGAAATAAATGCAGATATATTAGCACTTCAAGAAACAAAACTACAAGAAGGACAAATAGAGTTTAATCCAGAAGGCTACTACACATATTGGAACAGTGCCGTAAAAAAAGGATATTCAGGAACAGTAGTATTTACAAAAAAAGAGCCTAAAAAAGTAACATATGGAATCGGAATAGAAAAACACGACCAAGAAGGAAGAGTAATAACACTAGAATTTGAAAAATTCTATTTTGTAGACTGCTATACACCAAACTCTCAAAGAGAACTAACAAGACTAGACTATAGAATGGAATGGGAAAAAGATTTTAGAGAATATCTAAAAGAATTAAACAAAACTAAACCAGTAATATTATGTGGAGATCTAAACGTAGCACATAACGAAATAGATTTAAAAAATCCAAAAAGCAATAGACACAATGCAGGCTTTACAGACGAAGAAAGAAGTCAAATGACAGAACTTTTAAATGCAGGATTTACAGATTCATTTAGATATCTTTACCCAGAAAAAGAAGGCATATACTCTTGGTGGTCTTATATGTTCCATGCAAGAGAAAAAAATGCGGGCTGGAGAATAGATTATTTTATAGTATCAAATGATATAAAAGAAAAAATAAAAGACAGCATAATACATACCGAAATAATGGGAAGCGACCATTGTCCAGTAGAACTAGACATAGAAATATAGCAAGAAAAATTAAATATCAACTGCAGAATGGAAAAACAACTAAAATTTCAATAATTTTAATATAATTACATATATCAAAAAATAGGTCTTTTATGAACATATAAAAAGGAGAAAAATTAATTATGAAAGAAGAAAAACACAATATAAAAAAATGGGGATATTGGTTCACACTTGCAATAGCAATAATAGCAGTTTACAATGTACTAAATAATATACCATATGTGGTAAGTTCAATAAAATCATTTATAGGAGTAATAATGCCATTTGGAGCAGGGCTATTAATTGCATATATACTATATTTACCTTGCTGCAAAGTAGAAAAAACATTTCAAAAAACTAAGAAGAAAAACTTTTTAAATAAACATGCAAGGCTATTAAGCGTAATAATAGTTTATATAATAGCAGTACTAATATGCATAGTAATAATAAATGTTATATTACCAGCAGTAATAGAAAGCCTAACAGAGCTTATATCAAATATACCAAATTACTACAACACAGCAGTAGAAACAATAAATTCACTTCCAGAAGATCACATACTAAGAAATGAAAAAGTAATAGAAGCTTTAAGCAACTTAAAAAATATAGATGTACAGTCAATAATAAATTTAGATAAAATTCAGGGATATATTAAAGGTGTAATAAGTGCAGTAGGTACAATATTTGATGTGTTTATATCAATAATAGTTTCTATATACATATTACTACAAAGAAAACAACTTATACATTTCTGGGCAAGACTTACAAAAGCAGTACTAAAAGGACCAGCATATCTAAAAGTAAAAAAATACTTCATAGAAGGAAATCAAATATTTTTTAACTTCCTAACAAGCCAAATAATAGATGCAATAATAGTAGGAATATTAGCATCTGTTGCAATGTCTATAATGAAAGTAAAATATGCAATACTACTAGGATTCATAATAGGACTATTTAACTTAATACCATACTTTGGAGCAATTGTTGCAGTTGGACTTTCAATAATAATTACACTATTTACAGGAGGAATAGGAAAAACAATACTAATGGCAGTTGTTGTAATAGTATTACAACAAATAGATGCAAACATAATAAACCCTAAAATAGTAGGAGATTCTTTACAAATTAGCCAACTATTAGTACTATTTGCAGTAACAGTAGGAGGAGCATACTTTGGAATACTAGGAATGTTCCTAGCAGTACCAGTATTTACAGTAATAAAAGCAATAATAGAAGATTTTATAGAAGAAAAAGAAAAAATAACCCAATAAATGAAAAAAACTAATAGACTACTATTGACAAGTAAGTGCCAAGTAGTTTATAATATTAGCTATGTGAAGAGGCAAAAAAGCCATCTAAACATTAATTTAGGAGAATAAAATCCCAGACGAATGCAATTAAAGTGCACCGGAAGGAGGGGAATATAAATGTCAGAAGTAAAAGTAAATAATGGAAATATAGAAGATGCCTTAAAAAGATTTAAAAGACAATGTGCCAGAAATGGAGTATTACAAGAGGTACGTAAAAGAGAACATTATGAAAAACCTAGTGTAAAAAGAAAGAAAAAATCAGAGGCAGCTAGAAAAAGAAAATTTTAATTAGTAAAATAAGAAAAGAGGCGTTTTCAAAATATAAAAATATTTTGAAAGCGTTTTTGTATTTTATTTATTAGGAAAGTCAATATAACTTTCTAAAATAAATTTTTGCGCACGAACAAATTTACTAAAAATTTCAATTATATTGAGAATCATAAAGAGCAAGAGTAAATACTGAAAATTGAAAATTTTTAAAATTGTTCTAAAAAAAGATTAAAAAGGAAGGATTGTGGGTAAAATGTTAAAAGAAAAATTATTATCAGATTTAAAAACAGCAATGAAGGAGAAAAATGTAAATAGAAAAAATGCAGTACAAATGGTTAGAACTGCAATATTACAAATAGAAAAAGACAAAGGAATAGAAGTAACAGATGAGCAAATAATAGAAATAATTGCAAAAGAGGTAAAAAAGAGAAAAGATTCATTACCAGACTTCGAAAGAGCAAATAGACAAGACTTAATAGACCAAATAAACGAAGAAATAAGTGCATTAGAAGAATACTTACCAAAACAACTAACAGACGAAGAACTAGAAGAAAAAGTAAAGAAAATAGTAGAAAAAGTTGGTGCAACAACAATAAAAGACATGGGAAAAGTAATGAAAGAAGCAAAAGCACAAATAGGAGCTACTGCAGACGGAAAAAGAATAAACGAAGCTGTTAAAAAAATATTAGGATAGGAGAGTTATTCTATGAATTATAAAAAAACAAAAATAAACGATGGAATTATACTACATACAATAAATACAGAAAAATTTAAAACAAATTTAATTTCAATATTTTTAACAAGTAAACTAACAAGAGAAGATATAACAAAAAAAGCATTAATACTAACACTTTTAAGAAGAGGCACAAAAACAATGCCTACTCAAGAAGAAATAAGTAAAGCTTTAGAAGATTTGTATGGAGCAAATTTCGATTGTGGAATAGATAAAATAGGAGAAAACCACGTATTAAAATTTTATGTGGAATCTGTAAATGAAAACTACTTGTATAAAAAAGAAGAAACGCTAGAAAAAAGCATACAAATATTAATGGAAATGGTATTTAATCCTCTAACCCCAAATGGAGGATTTAAAGAAGAATATCTTGTAGAAGAAAAAGAAAATTTAAAAAGATTAATAGAAGGCAAAAAAGATAATAAGGCACAATATTCTACACAAAGATGCATAGAAGAAATGTATAAGAATAAACCATACGGACTATACAAATATGGATATGTGGAAGACTTAGAAAAAGAAAATGTCAAAACATTATACGAAGAATACAAAAAACTAATAAATAATTGCCAAATAGATATATTCATATCTGGCAACTTAGAAGGAAAAGACGTAGAAAAAATAATTACAAGCAATCCTTTAATAAACGAGTTACAAGCAAGAAACACAGACTATTTATATAACAATCCAAATGATGAAAATAACAAACAAGAAAAAGTAGTAAACGAACAAATGCAAGTATCTCAAGGAAAATTAGTAATAGGATTAAATACTCCAAATAAAAATAAACCAGCAGTAACAGTATATAATGCAATTTTAGGAGGAGGAGCAAACTCTAAGTTATTCCAAAATGTAAGAGAAAAAGCAAGTCTTGCATATAGTGCTGGTTCTGTATATATAAAAACAAAAAATAAAATTCTAATAAAAAGTGGAATAGAGCAAATAAACTACGAAAAAGCATTAAACATAATAAAAAAGCAACTAGAAGATATGAAACAAGGAAATTTCGAAGAAAAAAATATACAAGATGCAAAAAAATTAATAGTTGCAAGTTTTAAATCAATGCAAGACGAACAAGATTCAGAAATATCTTTTTACTTTGGGGCAGAAATGCAACAAGAAAATCCAGACGTAGAACAAAAAATAAAAGAAATAGAATCAGTATCAAAAGAAGAAATTATAAACTGTGCAAATGAAATAAGCATAAATACAATATATTTCTTAAGTTCTAAGTAATTAGAACATAAAAATTAAAATTTAAACATATCATAAGAGAAAATTCTAAATTTGCTAAAGTACAAAGACTAATTTCATAGATTTAATAAGCAATAATTTAAGAAATGTTAGTATAACTTTCATAATAAGAAAATGAGTTTAAATAACTATTTTGAACGAAAAGAAGAAAGGATAAAATTTTAAATGGAAGTAATAGAAAACAAATATATAAAAGAAAAATGCTACATGCAAAAATTAGAAAATGGGCTTCAAGTAATAATTATTCCAAAGAAGAATATTCAAAAAAAATATATAATTTGGGCAACACACTTTGGATCTATAGACAATAAATTTATAGACTATGAAACAAAAAAAGAAATAACAATACCAGACGGAGTAGCCCATTTTCTAGAGCATAAAATGTTCGAACAAAAAAACGGAGTAGACAGTTTATACTCATTAATGGCATTAGGCATAGACGCAAATGCATATACAACAAACGACCATACTGCATACTTGTTCGAATGCACAAACAATTTCTACGAGGGACTAGATGAACTTATGGACTATGTTCAAAATCCATATTTTACAGACCAAAATGTAGAAAAAGAAAAAGGAATAATAGGACAAGAAATACAAATGTATGACGACGATCCAGGTTGGCAACTTTATATGGGAGCAATGGATTGCCTATATGAAAATAATCCAATAAAAATAGACATAGCAGGAACAAAACAAACAATAGCAAAAATAACACCAGAAATACTATATACTTGTTACAATAACTTTTATCATCCAAGTAATATGGTACTTACTGTTGTTGGAGATTTCGAGCCAGAAGCCATACTATCAGAAATAGAAAAAAGATTAAAAAAAGGACAAGATAGAGAAAAAATACAAAGAATATATCCAGAAGAAAAACAAGAAATAAACCATAAATATGCAGAAAAGAAAATGGAAGTTAGCCAACCAATATTTATGATAGGAATAAAAGATCAAAAAACAAATAAAGCAGAAGACGTAGTAACAAAACACATAGCAATAGAAATAATACTAAATATGATAGCAGGAAATAGCTCAAAACTATACTCAAAGCTATATAGTGAAGGACTACTTATGTCAGAACCAGACTTCGACTACGAATTTTCCAAAGAATATGCACACGTGTTAATATCTGGACAATCAAAAGATCCTAAAAAAGTATACGAAGAAATATTAAAAGAAATAGAAAATATGAAAAAGCAGCCATTGAATAAAGAACAATTTGAAAGAATAAAAAAGAAAATATATGGCAATTATGTAACAGAATATAACGGAGTTGCAGACATAGGCAGAATGTTTGTATCAGATTATATAAAAGGAATAAATAGTTTCGAATATTTAGATAAATTCAATCGAATAGACGAAAGTTATATAAAGCAAATATTAAATAATATATTTGTAGAAGAAAAAACAATTTTATCAGTAATAAAATAATATAATTAAAAAAAGAATATTCTATTTACAAAACATTTTCACACTCATTATAAAATGATAAAACATCAATTTTTAATGAATTGTTTGAATTTTGAACTGAATATTCTTTTTTTATGTCTTAATTTTGTTGTCGGTTTTTGAAAGATAATGATGGAAAATAAAATATAATATAATTTAATAAAATAAAAAGAAAAAAGTAGAGGAAAAAGGTAAAAAATTGTAATACGAAAATGCTCAAAAGTATTGAAAAATAAGGCAAAAAACGTTGACTAATAAAATAATATGTGATAATTTTATAGAAAAGAGATAATAAGGTAAGAAAAAAGTTGAAAAATAATTACAACATTTTCAAACGCTTATAGAAAGGAATAAAATTGATTATGCTAAATGATGAAATTTGTAAATTAAGAGAAGAATTAAATGAAAGCATAAAAACGAACCAAGATTATTCTAAGATATATCAATTAAGCGTACAATTAGATGGACTAATAGCCAATTATTATGGGAAAGAATCAAATTATGAAGAAATATTTAAACACAATTACAGTATAGGAGAGCCAGATCTAGCAAGGATATTAAAATAAAGCCCAAATAGATTATATCAATATAAAAAACAACAAAATAAATAAAATATGAATTTTAAAGAATAGTTTTATCATGAAAACTATAAAAGACCAAACAAAAAAGAACTTTATCTAAAATTATAATGGCTACATAAAAATCTTTAAAATAAAATATTATAGGTTTAAAATAGATATGTCACAAATACATTGAAAATAAAATATTGAAAAGA
>OLGZ01000070.1_pt1 | contig 94179 bp, 93 predicted proteins | sample 1605981 | NCBI WGS metagenome assembly OLGZ01 (sample SAMN03283291) | human gut metagenome | biome: human-associated habitat; material: feces | host: Homo sapiens | place: Peru | collected 2012
AATTCAAGCATGAAAAAAGTCCTCCTTTCTGTGATAAGAGAACTTTTAAAGTTTTTTATAAAAATAAAAACTTACGAACAATTAAGATCGTAAGTTGATTTCAAATGGAGCGGTAAATAAAGATATTTGAAACTCCTTAAGTTGTTGATAAACAACTAATCACTAATTACATTTTAACATAAATTTAGCATAATTCAACAAAAAATCTTCATTTTATGGTACAATATATGACAAAACACTTATGCCATAAAGGAGGTTATATATGGTTAAAATTAAATCTTTTTCTACTAATAATGGTGATATGTTTTATATTAAACATAGTAGTGACAATTTTACAATTATTGATTGTTGTATTGATGAAGAAAATAAGAATTCTATACTTAATGAACTTATAAACGAAAGTAAATATAAAAGTATAACTAGACTAATTTCTACCCACCCAGATGATGATCATATTAGAGGTTTAAAATTTTTAAGCGATAACTTTTCTATTCCTAACTTTTATTGTGTTAAAAATGAAGCGACAAAGGAAGATAAAACTGATGATTTTAAAAAATATTGTGAATTAAGAGATTCAGACAAAGCATTTTATATTTATAAAGGATGTTCTAGAAAATGGATGAATCAAACTGATGATACAAGAGGATCGTCTGGAATAAACATTAAATGGCCTGATAGATCAAATGCTGATTTTCTTAATGCTCTACAGGACGCAAAAAATGGTGATAGTCCGAATAATATATGTCCAATAATAACATATTCTTTAAATAATAATATTACGGCATATTGGTTTGGTGATTTGGAAACTGATTTTATGAACAATATAAAAGATAAAGTTGATTGGATTAAAGCAGATATAGTATTTGCCTCTCATCATGGTAGAAGTAGCGGAAGAATACCCAATGAAATATTAGAAAAAATAAAACCAAAAATAATTATAATTGGAGAAGCACCTAGTGAAAATTTAGATTATTATACTGGATATGAAACTATAACACAAAATACTGCTAAGGACATTGTGATTGTTTGTGAAGATAATACCGCAGACTTTTTTGTAAGTAATACTAATTATAAGACAGCACCATCAAATTTAAAAATGATTTATGGGAAAAATTTAGATGGATATACTTATATAGGGAGTTTAGAATATGATGGATAATTTTGGATTTAGAATTAATAAATACTTTAAAGTATCTTTGGTTATTGGGCTAATTGATTTATTAATTTTTTATGTGGTAGGAAAAGTTTTTAAATATATGAATTTATTTCATATAATAATAGATAATTGGAAATATGTATTCCTTTTTATAGGCAGTATATTATTAATAATTTATCTTTTTGATATTTTGTTCTTTTATGAAAGAAATAGAAAATACAAATTTTTATTAATATTTAACGAACCTTTTAAAAAATGGCAAACATACATTAGCAAAAAAAGTGTTATTAATAAAAATCACAAGAAAAATGATTTTTATTCTGATATTTATTGCAAGGTTAAAAATATTAATAAAATACAAGGCATAAGAGATGATGAAATATTAATTAGGGATATTGCTGTTCATTTAGTATTCACAAATATAATAATTCTTTTTGTTTTCTTTTTATTAGAACATATAGAAATAAAAATATGCATTTATTGTTTTATAGCTTTAATTCTAATTTATATAATTTTAAATATATCTTATAGAAATTATTTAAAATATTATATTAATGAAATATATAATGAATATATTAACATAAAAAAATAATTATGCTATAATATTTATAGTTATTTAGGGAGGTTTTATAGATGAGTGAGTTATTTTCAAAGGCGGAAGATTGCAGTTTATTAGCAAGTAGATTAAAGAAAAAATTAGGAGATAAAATTGATTTTTATGGTTCAACATATATAGAAATTCCAAGCGGTAAGTATTTATCCTCATATAGAAAGAATAATGGAGAATACATGTTTAATGGACAATGGTTACCATTTTATTTTAAATTTTCTGAAAACGAGTTTTTAAGAATTAGTGTGGGTTCTAATCATTGTGGTAGTTCGCTTGGTGAAAAAATGGCTGCTTTAAGTGATTTCTATTCAATATTAAGTGAAGAATATGGTGAACCAACGGTTTTTTATACTACTAAAGATGACGATGAAGGACTATTAACTTTACAATGGGCTTTCATTAATAAAGAAGAGGAAATAGAAAAATTTCAAAGTGGTACATATTTTGATGATGCTGAAATTGATACATTAATAGTACTAGGTAAAAAAAGAGAAAATGTAGATGGTTATAGTTTGAGTGATAAAACAAGAGAGATTATTTCTAGACAAGTTGGTTTACCATTTGAATTAATATATTTAGCAGATGAAGATATTGAAAACTTTGTTAAACATAAAAATGGTAAAGAAGTGACAATACCCATAGGTGCCAAAGTAGATGGATATCCTGTTACATCATATGAAAAAAAATTAGAGAGAAAGTTAAGAAAAATTTAATAAAAGATGATTATCGTTCGAAATCATCTTTTTCTTTACTTAAATCTAAAATTTCGATGTCATCTTCATCTAAAACATTATCTTCATACATATCATTAACAACATCAATATATTTATCATCTTTATTATACCAACTATGAAGTTTGCTATGTAGAAATAATATTAGTTTTTCAAACTTATCTTTCCAATAATTAAGGGTATTTTGTATATCATGTATTTTAGATTTTAAAAATGATATTTCATTATCTTTTTCTTTAATCGTATTATTTAAAGTCTTAACTCTTAAATTAAGTGCTTCATTATTTTCACTTAAAGTTTTAATCTTATTATTCTTATCTTTTAATTGTTCGTGAGCATTAACTAGTGTATTAGACAGTGTTTGTATTTTATCATATTCTTTACTAGTATTATCTACTTGTTCGATAAAGTCGATAAAAGAATCCTTATCTTCTTTTGATAAAATATAATTATCTTTATTAAGTTTAGATATTTTAAGTTTATCAATTTTATTTTTTATATCTTTTGAATTACTTTTTAATTCATTAGATTTTTTGTTTGCTTGTTTCAAGTTTTCAGTATTCTTTTCAATTTGTTTTTTCATTTCAATATAGTTATCCATATCAGATACATGAATATCTCTATTTCTACCTTTTTGTTTTTGCTTTAGAGTTGAATTTAAACTATATACTTGATTAAACTCTTCAATACATAAAGTTCTCATTTTATCTTGCAATCTAATTAATGATTCTTTAGTGAACACATCAGATTTACCAACTTGTTTTTCCATACCATTTTTATTCTTATATTTAATTGGAACACCAACAATATGCAAGTGTGGGCTTGTTTCATCATAATGAATAATAGCACTAGCTACTTTAAAATTTGGAACAAGCATTTCTAAATCATCTACTTGTTTTTTATATACTTCAGACATTCTCTTTTTAAAAATTTCATCTTTGGTATCCCAATATTCTTTATCTCCAAGTTCAAGAATTATTTCACAAGCAAGATCTTTTTTTTCGTTATTTGATACATTATCAAAATAATTATCTATCATACGACTAGGTCTAGATTGTTTAGAATTGTATTCTAATCTTGCTTCTTCAAACTCACTTAAATAAAGTTCCTTAACATCATCTAGTGGAGAAGAAGTTCCTCTAACTATTTCAATTAGTTTTTGATTGTCATCATATTTTCTATAATTATGCTTATCTACTTTTGATAATTGTCTTACATTTTGAATAGCATTATTAGGTAACGATGTTGTTCCACTTAAATTATTTTTACAATTTTGTTTAGATATGTTTTTTCTATTTTTATCACTACCTAAATGTAATGAATAAGCAAGTTCTGACATTTTTTCCTCCTTTCTAGAGGTGACCACTGGAGTGGCCATTTTGTTCATTCAAAATTTCTAACCCCCTAGGAATTTCGTACGCATTGCATACAAAATATCCAGTGGGCTAAGGTTTAACACCTTAGAATCCGTTTTATTAACTATCGCCACTTTCACGAGTAAACTCGCAAAACGTGCCACACATTTTAGAAATCATCTTCTGTTACTTCTTGTGGAATACATTCAAATAAATCTCTTAAATTATCAACTTTTACATCAAGAGTATTTTCTTTTGTAACAAGCATTCCCATACTTAATAAATCTTTACCAGTATCTTTTTGTAGTGGAAATACTCTTATTGGAACATCACCTTTTTTGAAGAAGGGTGAGAAATCTAATTTACAAGTATCTTTATAAAATGTTCCTTTATATAAATCAACCTCATAACATTGATTTAATCTATATAAGTTTTGCATTACTTGTTTAGCAGGTAGATATTCACTATATCTAACAAATGTATCAATGGAAACGCCATCATTTTCACAAGTCATTTTTCTTTTTGTATCTATATATCCAAGTTCATATAACTTTTTAAAATCTTCATACATTGTACTTCTAAAATCAACTTGTTTAACTGAATAACTTTTTCCTTTAGATTCTAGTTCAATATTATCTATAAATCTCATAACTATATCTGCTTTTATTTCTCTATCAAGTAAATCCCAACAATCATTAAAGGCATAATATGAAATAGGATATTTAACTTTATTTATAAAATCCATGTCTCTTTTTAATAAAATATCATCAACTGTAAAATCTAATTGTTCAGCAGTTTCATTTTCCAATATTTTATTTTTCATATCGTTTATTTGTTTATCAATTATTTCAGTTTTAGTTTTAACTTCTTCAATAGTGAATAAGTCATTTAGAAATGCTTCTTTAACTTTATCTTTTTTTCTTTCTAAATTCTTAATCTCTTTTTCATAATCTGGTTTATTATTATTTAGTTTATTTTTTAACATAGGTAAGAAGAATTCATTAACAACATTATCGTATTCTAAAATATCACTTAAAATATGTTTGATAGATTCTTCTATATCAGTTTCTTTAATATTATTTTTACAATTTTCACAACGATAGTAAAAATACCATTTATTTGCTTTAATTTTGTGTGAAGCACCACCAGCAAGTATTCTTCCACATTTTGGACATTTTAATTTTTGTAAGAAGATATAAGTTTGACTTCTCATATAATTTCTTTGATTCTTTTTCTTTTGAACTTGGCAATTTTCCCATAGTTCTTTTGATACAAGCGATTCAACAACATTACTAAAATATCTTGGATTATTAGTTGTCTTTCCTTGAATATAATCTCCTTTATAAATTACATTAGATATAATTTTTAGTATTCCAGAATCATACCAATTTGTTTTACCTAAGACTTTTTCTTCATTAAATAAGTTTGCTATTCTAAAATAAGTCCAACCTTCAAAATATAAATTAAATATTCTTATTACAATATCTTTAGTTAGAGGGTCAGGTACTAAAACTTTATCAACATGTTTATAGCCGAGTGGAGCTCTTGCAGGAATATGTCCTTGTTTAATAGCACCTTCTAAACCTATAATTGTTCTTTCGCTAGTTCTTTCTATTTCATTTTGAGATACACTCATCATAATACGAGATACCATTTTACCATTGGCAGTAGTAGTATCAATCTTATCATTTACAAGTGCTAGGTCTATATTATATTTTTCAGTAAATTCAATTAAGGATTCCCAATCTTTAACACTACGAGTAACTCTATCTAATTTAAGAGCAATAAACATATTTATTTTTCCGTTTTTACCATCTTCTAACATTCTTTCATATTCGGGTCTATGATTCCCAGTTTTAGCACTTATACCAGCATCTTTATAGTATTCAACAATATTATAATCATTAAATTTACAATATGCTTCTAATCTTTCTTTTTGTTCTGGCAAACTAAATCCTTCACGCGCTTGATCTTCAGTAGATACTCTCATATATAATCCGGCGTTTATTTTAGTATTATTATTCATAAATTATCATTCCTTTCCATCAAAAAAGGGAGTCAAAGATACTAGATAATTCTAATACCTTTAACTCCCATTTCATATATAAATAAATTTTTAATAATAAATATGTTTTTGACCATAGATGTACCTCGCTTTCTAAAACGACTGATACTGCTTGTCATTTATTGGTTATTTATTATATAGGTTTTAAACTAGAAGTCAATAGGTATTAGATAGATTTAATGTAATTCTGAAGTTCTGATATTTTTATCTTTGTAGATAGATTCTCAATATAAATCTCATTAGAATAATTAAAAAATAAAAAATTGATTCCTTTAATAATTATTCGGTGTGGTTCAATATAGGTTAAATTAGTTTTATCTAACTTTCTTATATTACCTTTAATGAATGTTGGGGTAGTATTAGCAAACTCACAAATATATGAGAGTTTAGTTTTTAAAGATTCATCAATATCAAGTTCTTGTTTAATAATAGTAATCATTTTATCATCCTTTCTTTTTGGATGATTCTTTGTATTTATATCTTCCAAGCTTGACGAGAGGAGTTCGATAAACACAAAAAAACTAATCCATTTCTGAATTAGTTATTTATCAAAGCTCGAATAGTTCGAGCGTATTTCCTTATGGAGCAGGTGAGGAGAATCGAACTCCCGTAGCAAGCTTGGAAGGCTTGGGTTCTACCATTAAACTACACCTGCATCAAGTAGGCATTTTTAATTATACTGATTTTTAAACTTATGTCAATAGCCTAATAAGAAAAAATGTAATTTTTAAATATATAATTATTATATGTAAAGACATATTTAATTATACTAATAACTATGGTAGAATTATAATAGAGGAGTTAAATAAAAACATGATTTTAAATATTTTATTATTAATAATATTAATTTTACTAAATGGAGTTTTATCTGCTAGTGAACTTGCATTTTTATCGGTAGAAAAGTTTGAACTTGATAAAATGATAAGAAAAAGAAAGAAAAATGCTAAAAAGATAAAAAAAGTGCTAGAAAATCCTAGTAACTTTTTATCAACCATTCAAGTTGGAATAACGTTAGCAGGTTTTCTATCTAGTGCGTTTGCAGCTTCTACTTTTGTAGATAAAATAATGAAAACTGGTTTTGTAATAATAAATCCTAATTTTACAAGTGGATTTTTAATGGTTGTAATAACCGTTATTCTATCTTACTTTACGCTTGTATTTGGAGAGCTAGTACCAAAGAAAATTGCTCTTTCTAATCCATTTAAAGTAGCTAGTTTCTCGGTTAACTTAATAAACGTTATGCAAGTAATATTTTTCCCACTTATAAAGTTACTTTCAATTTCAACTAATCTTATATGTAAAATACTTAAGATAGAAGAAAAGGAAGAAGACTTTACCGAAGAGGACATAAAAAGGATAATACTTACTGGTACCCGTGATGGAATAATAGAAAAGAAAGAACAAGAATACATATTTAATATATTTAAGTTTAATGACACAACCGTAGATAAGGTAATGACTCCAAAGGATGAGTGTGAACTTATAAATGTTAATACTAAGTTTGGACCACTTCTTAAGAAACTTAAAAAAACTAAGTTTACTAGATATCCAGTCTATGATGGAGATACTAACAACATAATAGGTATCTTTAACGTAAAAGACTACATTATGTATAAAAAAGATAATGATGACTTTAAACTTAGAAACTTACTTTTTAAAGTAAAAAAGTTTAATTATGATGAAAAGATAGATGATGTGTTTGCAAGCATGCAAAAAGAACATATTCAAATGGCAATAGTAGTTAAAAAGAAGAAGTTTATCGGTGTTGTAACTCTTGAGGATGCAGTAGAAGAAATACTAGGTAACATATATGATGAATATGACTTAGAAGATGATAAATAATCATCTTTTTTTGTTGCTTTAACCCATACTAAGTAGCCTATGGATGTATATAATAGGCTAGGAGGTAAAAAGATTATGGAAAGTTACTCTAATTACAATTTAGATGACATTTTAGTTAGAACTTTTATGATGCCTGCGGTAATGCCAAAGGATAAAATAAATATGATTAATATGCCTAATAACACTTATTCTTCTAATCAAAATAATAATATGATTAATAACTCTAAATTTTTAACACCAGAAGAAGGTTTCTTAAGAGGTAATATGATTAAAGATGAATATGAACCATACCGTAATATGACGTATTTAAAGCCTAATATAACAAGTGAAAAACAAATGATGCTATATGATATTCAAAAAGTTTCTTTTGCAGCTCACGACCTTAATTTATACTTAGATACACATCCTTTTGATACTAACTATATAAACTTATATAATGAATATAACAAGGAAGCTAAAAGACTAACTAATTTATATGAACAAAAATATGGACCAATTGATTTATCAGATGATGTTGGTCTTAGTATGACACCTTGGTCTTGGATAAATGAACCTTGGCCTTGGAATAAATAGATAAGAAAGGAGCATAAAAAACATGTGGAAGTATTCTAAAAAACTTCAGTATCCTATAAACATTAGAAATAAAAACTTAAAAATGGCTAAAGCAGTTATTAGTCAGTATGGAGGAGCACAAGGTGAACTTGGCGCAGCACTTAGATATCTAAACCAAAGATATACCATGCCAGATGCTAAGGGAAGAGCCCTTTTAAATGATATTGGAACAGAAGAGTTAGCACACGTTGAAATGATATGTACTATGGTTCATCAAATGATGGAAGGGGCAAGTATAGAAGAACTTGATAAAGCAGGACTTTTAGGACATTATACAGAGCATGGTTTCTCATTATTTCCAAGTAACTCAGACGGAAATAGTTGGACGGCAGATTATATATCTACAACGGGAGATCCTATTGCGGACTTAGAAGAGGATTTAGCAGCAGAACAAAAAGCACGTGCAGTATATGAAAACTTAATAAATCAAACTGATGACCCAGATATTATAGGACCACTTTTATGGCTTAGACAAAGAGAAGTAGTTCATTATAATAGATTTAAAGAATTATCTGATGAGTATAAGAAAAAAGGATATAATTAATAAATAATTAACCAAGCTTACGATTATTAAATCGTGGGCTTTTTTATATTGTATGTTTTTTGAAATCTAAATCATAGCTTATATTTTCTATTTCACCACTGTTAGCTAAATCTTCTATAATTTTTTTATTGTCTATAATTGGATCTTGAAGCACGTAACAAAAATGGTAAATGGTATAATTATTTAGGTCCTTAAAATTATATGAAGAAATGGGATTGATATCTAAAGTTAAACTAATATCTCTTACTAATTTATTAACAATATCATCATTAATACTATTTTCTGCTATAACAGTTAATGATCCATTTTGCTTTTGAAAACAGATACTTAGGTATCCACTTACACTTTCTTTATTTATGCTTTTTATATTAACTTCATAATTTTGATATTCGCAAGTTTTTATAGAAACTTCATATTCATCTTGTAAGGCTCTAAATATTTTTGTAAAAGAGCTTATGTAAGCTTTTTCATAATCAGTATTTAACATATATAATCACCATTATTATTATAAGTAAAAATAAAAAAACTTATGAATAAAACTTCATAAGTTTAATATTGCTTAGCCCAGTATATTTTTGTTTTAGCATCTTTCCCACAGCAGATACATTTTTTATCTCCGGTAGGTAAGTTATTATCAAAAGGCATGCATCTTGATTTTAAACCAAGTTCATCTTTTATTTTGTTTTCACAATCCTCACTACCGCACCAATTCGTGTATATAAAGCCGTTTTTATTTTTAGCTATCTCTTTCATTTCATCATATGTATCAGCATTATATATCATGCTGTTTCTTCTTTCTAATGCTCTTTCATACATATCGTTTTGAATGTTTATTAAAAGTTCATTAACTTTCATAACAGCTTCATCAACTGCAACTTGCATCTTTTCTAAAGTATCACGTCTAACTATTGTTACAACGCCATTTTCTAAGTCGCGCTTTCCAACTTCTATTCTAACTGGGTATCCTTTAACCTCAGCTTCTGCAAACTTAAATCCAGGAGATTTTAAAGAATCATCTATCTTGTAAGTAATTAGTGAATCACTTAAATCTTCTTTTATTTCATTAACTACATTTGTAACTTTTTCATCATCACCAATAGGTATTAGAACTACTTTAAAAGGTGCAATTCTAGGAGGAAGTACAAGACCTCTATCATCACCATGAACCATTATTATCTCACCAATCATTCTAGTTGTACATCCCCAGGAAGTTTGGTATGGAGTTTCGTATTTATTATCTTTATTTAAGAACTTAATATCAAATGCTTTTGCAAAGCCTTGACCAAAATAGTGTGATGTAGCACTTTGAAGAGCAACTCCGTCATACATCATAGCCTCAATAGCGTAAGTAGCTTCTGCTCCAGCAAACTTTTCTTTTTCTGTTTTTTTACCGGTAAATACTGGAACTGCTAAAATATTTTTTTGAAAGTCTTCATAAACCTTAAGCATCCTAAGAGTTTCATCTATTGCTTCTTTTTCGCTAGCGTGCATTGTATGTCCTTCTTGCCAAAGTATTTCTCTTGTTCTTAAAAATGGTCTTGTTGTTTTTTCCCATCTTACTATTGTGCACCACTGATTATATAGTAGTGGTAAGTCTCTATATGATGAAATTATCTTTTTAAAATGTTCACAAAATAATGTTTCCGAAGTAGGTCTAACACACATTCTTTCTTCTAATTTGTTATTTCCACCGTGTGTTACCCAAGCAACTTCTGGTGCAAAACCCTTAACGTGATCTTTTTCAAGTTGAAGTAAGCTTTCCGGAATAAACATAGGCATTTGTAAATTTAAATGTCCAGTTTCCTTAAATTTCTTATCTAAAATACTTTGCATGTTTTCCCAAATAGCATATCCATAAGGTCTTATAATCATACTACCTTTAACTGATGAATAATCTACTAAATCTGCTTTTTTACAAACGTCCGTGTACCATTTAGCAAAGTCCTTATCACGGCTTGTTATTTCTTTTACTTGTTTATCTATACTCATTTTTAACACATCCTTATCCTATAATTCCTTTTAATAATCCAAATGATAGGGAGCCTACTATCAAACCTGCTAATAATACTCCGCAAGTGATTGCAAGCATTGCTTTTTTCTTATCCATATCAATTAATGATGCAATTAAACTTCCAGTCCATCCGCCAGTTCCAGGAAGTGGAATACCAACAAAGAATAATAATCCCCAAAATTCTGCTTTTTCTATTTTATCCTTTTTTGATAAAGCCTTTTTTTCTATTTTATTTACAAGTTTACTTAAGTGTTTTGTCTTTTTTAGTTTGTTAAATATAGGTGTAATAAACCAAAGAATAAATGGTATTGGAAGTAAGTTACCAATTATACATATTATAAACGCGGGAACTATGTCAAGACCTAGCAAGGCTGCTGCGATAAGTCCTCCTCTAAGTTCTAATATAGGCATTAAAGAAATTAAAAAAACAATTAATTCTTTGCCAAACGGAATACTTCTTAATCCGTCAAATAATCCTAAAAAAGTATGTACTAAACTTTCTGCCATAATATCACCTCATATGCATAATATTATATCATATATAAGAACATATTATGAAGACTTTATTAAAATATCTATGTAAATTAATGCAAAGTATCATAATAATACAAAATATAATTCTAATTATGTGATAAAATAAAAATAGAGGTAACAATATGAAACAAGAAAATGATATAACATCTTATGAAATAATTGATATATTAAATAGATTTTCTATTAAAAAACCAATTCTTGATGTGGCAAATAAGATGGATTTTAATTTAGTGGATCTATTTTATGATAAAGTATTTGTTAATTCAAACAATGAAAAAATAGATGAAATAACGAAAAATTTACTAGGAATTTATGGGAATTTTCTTGCAACATACTATTTTAAACAATTAGGATATAATATTGATACAGAAGTCCCTGTTTATGATGGTAAAAAGGAAGTTACTAAAGCTGATTTATCATTTATAGATAGTAGTGGAAAACTTAATTATTGTGAAGTTAAAGCAGCATTTCAAATAATTGATAATATGAGAAATTATAAAGATAGTTCTCCTTCTAAAACGGGTTGCTATAAAGATTTAGATAAAGAAATAATCAAATACAAAAATATAGGTAAGAAATTAATTACACAAGTTGATAAATTATCTAAAACAGATTGCATAGTCAATGTAATTATATTTGATGGTTGTTTTTTGGATGAGATAATAAAGCAAAAATTAAAAGAAAGAAATGTTAAAATTATTAAACTGGCAGTAAATATTTATGATTTAGAAAAATATATAAAAGATAAAGTAATTAAAATTCAAAATTACTATTATGACATTAAAAAATCTAATAATAAAAAAATATCTAAATAAGCTAAAATAAATAACAATTAGCTTTTTTTTTGCATATAATTACTTAGGTGATAGGTATTTGAAAATAACAGTTAAAGATGTAGTAGAAAATACTTCATGTAAATTACTTATAGGAAATTTAGATGAAGAGGTAAAAGAATGTTTTATAGATAGTAAAAAAGTTAAAGAAGAAGGATGCTTTATAGGAATTAAGGGTTGCCATACGGATGGTTCTTTCTATTATAAAGAAGCTTTTAAAAATAAAGCTAGCGTTTGCATACTAAACAAGATATTAGACCTAGATTTAAATGGTTATGACGATAAAACGGTTTTAATTGCTAATGATACTAAAAAAGTGTTAAAAGAACTTGCAGAATATAAAAGAAGTTTATTTAAAGGAACGGTTATAGGTATAACTGGTAGTGTTGGAAAAACATCAACTAAAGAGATTATTTATAATGTTTTAGAAAAAAAGTATAGCGTTCTTAAAACAAATGGTAATGAAAATAGTCAAATAGGTCTTCCGCTTACCATAACAAGGTTAAAGGACGAAGACGTAATGGTTTTAGAGATGGGAATGAATGATTTTAATCAAATGCATAATTTATCCCTTATTGCAAAACCTGATATTGCCATAATAACTAACATATATGATTCACACATAGGTATTTTGGGTTCTAGAGAAAACATATTAAAGGCAAAGTTAGAAATTCTTGATGGAATGGCCTCAGGAACGGTAATAGTTAATAATGATAACGACCTTTTATATGATTGGGCAGAAACTTTTAAGGAAGAAACTATAATAACTTACGGAATTAATAATGAATCAGATTATATGGCAACTGATATAAAAGAACATGAAATGATAAATTTTAACGTTAAAAACATAAATAATATAAATGCAAGTAGCACAGCTTTCATATATAATAAACTTGCCGCTATAATAGTAGGTAAGTTATTAAATGTATCAGATAGTGATATAAAAGATGGGGTAAACAAAAGTATAAACGTAAGTCATCGCCTTGAGGAAATAAAATTAAAAGGTGATATCACAATAATAGATGATTGTTATAACGCAAGTTTTGAATCTGTTAAAAATGCTTTAAATTATATAAATAAAAAGGGTGGACGAAAAATACTCATTTTAGGAGACATATTAGAGCTTGGCAAAAAGTCTAAGGAAATACATAGAAAAATAGGCACATTAATTTCTAATTGTGCTTATTTAATAACCATTGGTAAGTGGTCAAAATATATAGAAAAAGAAGCAAGAAAAAACGGACTAAAGAAAAAATACGTAAAACATTTTAAAAATGTATCAAAGGCAAAAAAATATATTTTATCCATAATTAAGCCAAATGATAACGTTTTAATAAAAGCATCAAATGCTATTAATTTAAGTGAGTTAGTTAACTATTTAAAAGAATCTAAAATTGACAATTAATAAAATTATGTGCTACTATAATTATAATATTTAATATAGGAGAAAGTAAAAATGAATTGTAAATGGTGTGGAAAAGAAGTTGATCAAAATTCAAAATTTTGCCCTAACTGTGGTAGAGAAATACACTGTGGTAGAGAAATACTAGGAGATAATGTGAATAATATTAACCAAAATGTATCGGATATTAATCCTGAAGAAAAATTGGGTAATTTGACGCAAGAAAGTCAAAGAATTAATCAAGAAAACATAAATAATGTTGAAGAAAAAACTAATGTTTGGCTTGTAATACTTTCATATTTTGTACCAATCGCAGGTCTTATAATCTTTATAGTAAAGAAAGATAAAGAACCAAAAACTGCAAAGGCAAGCGGAATATGCGCTTTAGTTAGTTTTATAATTAATACAATATTAATAGTTGCAATTTTTATTTTTATGTCTTTTGTAGCATCAAAATCAACCGAACTTATAAATAATACCATTGATAAAGCAGATGATATTATAAAAAGGTCAGAAGAAAGTAGCAAAGCGTCTAACACATGGTCTGATTATGAGGTTTCGGTTAATAATAAAACAATTAAGTTGCCTTGTACTTATGAAGAAATAAAAGATGCAACAGGTTTTTCTATGAAAAGTGCTGATGAAAAATCATATCTTTCAAAAAATTACTATGCAACTGTTAATATGTATAAAAATGATAAACTTGCGTTATATACTGAAATATATAATGATACTAATGATGACATAAAATATTCTGATGGAAAGATAAGCAGAATTTCACAAACAAAATATCAAGTTTCAACAGGAGCAGACGCAATTACGTTCCCAGGTTCATTAAAAGTTGGTGACCAAATAAGTGTTGATGAATTAATAAATAAGTTAGGTAATCCTAGTGATAAGTCAGAATATAATGATTCTAGTTATAGCAGTACAACATTAACTTATAATGAAAACTTAAGCTGGAAAACTACTAAATTTTATAAAATAACCATAGTAAATGGTGCAATTGATGAATTATCATTAGATAATAGAAAGTAAAAAGAAGGACTTATTTAAGACCTTCTTTTAACATATCTTCTAATTTTTTACATTTATCTTTATCCATATCACTTACGCCTTTAAGAGGGTAGTTAATTTTTAATTCATCATATTTATGTACCCCAAGTGTATGATATGGTAAAAATTCTATTTTTTCTACGTTTTTAATTGGTTTAATAAAATTTATAAGTTCATTTACGTATTCTTTTGTGTCGTTAATGCCAGGCACTATAACAACTCTAATCCATAGTTTTTTATTTAACTTCCCACATAGATCTAAAAACTTAAGTGAGTTTTCAATGTTAAAGCCGGTCATATTTTTATAATTATCTTTATTTGTACCTTTTATATCAAATATAACAAGATCAGTATACTTAAGTATTTCTTCTACGTCTAATATGCTTCCTGCGGTATCAAGACACGTATGAATATTGTTTTTCTTACATAATTTTAAGCATTCTAATAAAAATTCTTTTTGCATTAAAGGTTCACCACCAGAGAAGGTAACACCACCATTATGCTTAAAATAAGGCTTGTAATTAAGGATTTTTTTAATTAATTCTTCCGGAGTATAGCAATTTGCTTTCCCATTTAAATCCCAGGTTTCCGGATTATGACAGAACTTACATCTTAAAGGGCAGCCTTGCATAAAAACAACAAATCTAACTCCAGGTCCATCAACTAGTCCCATTGACTCAATACTGTTTATTCTTCCAATCATACATATCACCTTCTTAATTATATCTTATTGTAAGACATTATCCAACAATTTTTTTAATAATAATTCATATAATAGATGACTTAAAAAGGAGATAAAAATGAATTATTATGAAAAAATAAAAAATGAATTAATAAATAATGAGGTATATAAAAGAGTAAAAGATTATTCAAAAAATAAAAGTGATTTAAATACATATTATAAAGTTGGTAAATTATTAAATGATGCTGGAAAAAGTTATGGTGAAGGAATTATAAAAAAGTATTCTGATAGGTTAACCAAAGAATTTGGAAAAAAATATAATTATAGAAATCTATTTATAATGAGAAAATTTTATATTATTTTTAAAGATGAAAATGTGAACGCATTGCGTTCACAATTAAGCTGGACCCATTACAGAGAACTACTAACTCTTAATAATATAAATGAAATAAAATATTATATAAAAATAGCAGAAACACAAAATTTATCTTATAGAAAATTAAGAGATCATATAAAGTCTCATGAGTATGAAAGGTTAGATGATAAGACAAAAGAAAAACTAATTAATAAAGAAAAGGTTAATGCTACTGATTTAATAAAGGATCCAATACTTATAAGAAATAAATATGATACTGATAAAATATCAGAAAAGATGTTAATGTCATTTATACTAGAAGATATACCAAGCTTTCTAAAACAATTGGGAGAAGGTTTTACTTTTATAGAAAATGAATATCCAATAAAAATAGGAGATAGATATAACTACATAGATATGCTTTTATATAATATTTATGATAACTGTTTTGTCGTAGTAGAGCTTAAGATAAATGAAATAAAAAAAGAACATATAGGACAAATTGAAACTTATATAAACTTTATAGATAAAAATTTAAAAACTATAAATCAAAATCAAACTATCGGTGTTATCGTATGTAAAAAGAAAAATGGATACTTGTTTAAATATGTAACTAATAAAAATATCTATGAAAGAGAATATGAATTAATATAAAAAGAACATAGATAAATTTCTATGTTCTATAATTTAGCATCCTAATCTTTCGTGGAAAGTACGAGATATAACTTCTTCTTGATGTGCTCTTGATAATTTATCAAAAAGAACAGCATATCCAGATACTCTAATAGTTAAAGTAGGATACTTACCAGGATTATTCATAGCATCAATTAACGTCTCACGGTTAAGTACGTTTACGTTTAAATGGTGAGCACCTTTTTCAAAATACCCATCAAGTACGTTTACTAAGTTTTCTATTTGTTCTTCTTTAGTATGTCCAAGTGCACTAGGAACTATAGAAAATGTATTTGAAATACCATCTTCGCAGCAGTTTATATAAGGCATTTTTGCTACTGAGTTTAAAGATGCAAGTGCACCTGATGAATCTCTGCCATGCATTGGGTTAGCTCCAGGAGCAAAAGCAGCGCCTTTTTTTCTTCCGTCTGGAGTAGAACCTGTTTTCTTACCATACATAACGTTAGAAGTAATTGTAAGAACAGATAAAGTGTGTCTTGCACCTCTATATAGTTTATGGTCACATAAATCTTTATAAAACTCTTCTAAGATTTCTTTTCCTATTAAATCAACTCTATCATCATCATTACCGTATTTTGGAAATTCACCATCTATTTCAAAATCAACTGCTATACCATCTTCATCTCTTATAGGCTTAACTTTAGCATATTTAATTGCTGATAATGAATCAACAGCAACAGAGAATCCTGCAATTCCAAAAGCCATTAATCTATCAAGCTTTGTATCATGTAGAGCCATTTGACCTTTTTCATATGCATATTTATCGTGCATAAAGTGAATTATGTTCATTGCATCAACGTATGTTTTAGCAATCTTTTTCATTGCCTTTGAATATGCTTTTCTAACACTTTCATAGTCTAGATATTCATCTTCTATCTTATCTAATCCATCAACAACAAGTTCCTTTTTAACTTCGTCTATACCACCGTTTATTGCGTATAAAAGTGTTTTAGCAAGATTACATCTAGCTCCGAAAAATTGCATTTGACGTCCAACTGTCATAGCAGAAACGCAGCAGGCGATAGCGTAATCACATCCATGAATTGGTCTCATAAGTTCATCTGATTCATACTGAATTGCATCTGTATCAATTGATACTTTAGCACAGTAATTTTTGAAGTTTTCTGGCAAATTATCACTCCATAAAACGGTTAAGTTAGGTTCAGGAGATGATCCTAAATTATATAGCGTATGTAAATATCTAAATGAGTTTTTAGTAACAAGTGATTTTCCATCTTCTGTCATACCACCTAAACTTTCTGTAACCCAAGTTGGATCTCCTGCAAATAACTCATTATATTCAGGTGTTCTTAAGTGTCTTGCCATTCTAAGTTTCATAATAAATTGGTCAATTATTTCTTGAGCTTCTTCTTCTGTTATTATTCCATCATTTAAGTCTCTTTCAAAATAAATATCTAAGAATGTAGATGTTCTACCTAAACTCATAGCAGCCCCGTTATTTTCTTTTATTGCAGCTAAATATCCAAAATATAACCATTGTGTAGCTTCTTTAGCATTATTTGCGGGCATTGATATATCAAAACCATATTTTGATGCCATGGATTTGATTTCACCTAAAGCTTTTATTTGTTCAGATACTTCTTCTCTTAACCTAATCATCTCTTCAGTTAATTCTTCTTTTTCTAATGATATTAAATCATTTTTCTTTTCTTCAATTAATCTATCTATTCCATAAAGAGCAATTCTTCTATAATCTCCAATTATTCTTCCTCTTCCGTAAGCATCAGGAAGTCCCGTAAGTAAACCTGCGTGTCTTGCTTTTCTAATATCTGTTGTATAAGCGGAAAATACACCATCATTATGAGTTTTTCTATACTTAAAGTATTCATCAACACTAGGATCCAGCTTATATCCATAAGCCTCTAATGCTTGACGCACCATACGCATTCCACCGAAAGGATTAACTATTCTTTTAAGTGGCGCATCTGTTTGTAAACCTACTATTACTTCACAATCCTGAATTAAGTAACCCGGGTTATATGCATCAATTCCTGATACCGTTTTAGTATCAACATCATATATTCCTTTTTCTATTTCAACCTTTGACATTTCCTGGTATTTATCATTTAACTTTTTAGTTTTTTCTGTTGGCCCCACCAAAAAGCTGTCATCACCAGTATATTCTGTATAGTTGTCTAAGATAAATTGTTTAACGTCTATTTTGTCTTTCCATTTATCTCCTTTGAAACCTTTATAGTATTCGTTCATATTGTACCTCCTTTATGTTAAAACAATACAATTATACATTAATAAAAAAAATATCATTGTTGCAATTGCAACAATGATAAATAAACTATTTTTGTTTACATCATTTTACTTATTAGTAATTTTTCAAATCTCTTACTATATGAACTTTTTTAACATTTAAATATATCATTAATTTATATGCAAGTACGAATATTATAAATATAGGTAAGATACATAAATATTTAGGTGAAATAATAGTTAACTTATAATTAAAAATACTATTTTCAAATGAGTTTAGTATAAAAAAGCTAAATAGAGTACTTAAGGATAAAATAAACAATAAGCATATAATCATATTTCTTTTATTAAATTTAAATAAGTTGTTCGTTATATAACCATCATATACTCCTAATAGTTTTAAATTTGCTATTTCATCTTTTCTGTTATTTACTCTTATAACAGCTAAATTATAAATTATTATACAATTTATAATAGATGCATAAATAATTAAAATAATAAATATAGTATTTACTAACGATAACATATCTAAATACGTTATTTTACTCTCATTTTTAAGTTTGATATTATAAATTCCATTATAGTTTTCTAAGTCTTTTTTAACTAATAAGTCGTCTTTTTTATTTATAGTTAAAATGCTAGAGTAGTTAATATTATTATCTGTTAATTTTTCATAAGAACTATGATTCATATATATATAATTTCCAATGTAATTTTTTGCTATATCATCTATTTTTACATTTATATTTTTATCATTAAGAACTAACTTAATAGTATCATTTTTATTTACATTAAGTTTTTTAGCTAAATTTTTTGATATTACGATTTTGCTTTTTGATTTAAATTTTACAAAATCTTCAACTTTCTTTTCGTCTTTAAAAATTATTATATCTCCATTAACATTTGTTTTATTTTTAATTAAACGTATACTTTCTTTATAAAAAGGCATGTATTTAGTTATGTTTTTATTATTTTTAATTTTATTATATATTAATTTCTTTTCTTCATCATTTATATTTTTGTTAAGATTTATAACCATATCATATTTAAAAATGTTATTAAATTGTTTATTTGGTAAATTTAAAATTGATGTTTTAATTTGAAATAATATAATAAAAGGTATTGCTAATAAACATATTAAATATGCGTTTGTAAAGTTTTCTTTTTTTATTTTAACTTTTTTACTTATATTAATAGTATTTAAGATATATATTAACAATATAAATGCAATATTTAATAAATATAATATAAAAGTTCTTGATACAAAATTATGAATATTTAATTTATTTACAAAAATAAAATCATAATTTTTTTGAAAATAATTTCCAATTAGGGTAGAGGTTAATTTGAAAAATAGTATGCTAATTAAACTTCCTATAAACATAATTAAAGATGAATATAAAATATATTTAAATAATAATTTATAATTATCACATTCTTTAAACTTTAAATAATCATTATTTTTTATAACTAAATAAATAATACTAATACAAAATATACTTACTAATATAAATAATTTATTTGATGTTTTTTTAAAATTATTAATGATATTTAATTCGTTTTTATAAGAATAGGTGCTTTTGTTGTTATCTCTTTTTTCTATGTTAAAAGCTAAGTTTTTAATACTTTCTAATTTGTTTTCTTTTTCATCTAATTCTTCACTTAAATTTTTAATTTCATAATTTAAGTTATTACTAGGTAAGTCTGATGTGTAAAGGCTATTTAGTTTTTCTTTTATAAAGTTTACTTCTGATTCTAAACTAATTATTTCATCTTTGTTTTTTTTATTTGAATTTTCTTTTATAACGTCGTTAAGAAAACTTATATCAATTTTTTTAATATTTGTTGTAGTTATGAAACATTCATTATAATAATTGGTGTTAAAGTCTTTTTCATCTAAATATACGTAATAATCTATTTTGTTATTGTCTTCTTTTTCTTCATTTTCTTTTAAGTTATAGTAACTGCTTTTAATGGTACCAACTATTTTTATTTTTTTAGCTCTTAAAGAATCTTCATCTTTTGGTTTTAAAACTATTAAATCATTAAGAGAAAGTTTATTATCATAAAGTAATTTTTCTTCAACTAGTCCTTCATTAATTGTTCTTGGATATCTTCCTTTAGTCAAAGTTAAATGATTTATGTAGTCTGATGAAGTAAGGCTTCTATCATTACTAATACTATTTAACCTTACGTTATAACTGTTATTGTTAACATTTGCCATAACATCTAATGTTTTAACTAGTTTAACACCATCTACATTATCTAAAGCTTTAATTAAGGCTTTGTCTTCTTTCGAAAATAGAGAAGAAGATGTTATTTTTAAGTCATATAAATTATTCTTTTTTAAATATTCTTGATAAGAGCTCTTGATATTATGTGCACAAGATAATAAACACAAATGCGTTCCAAGAATTATTCCAACGATTAGTGTTAATGGTAAAAATATTTTTCTATTTTTGATTATATCTCTTAAATAGCTTTTTAAAAAAAGCATTTTCTTTACCAATTAAGATCACCTACCAATTTAGGCTTTTTATTTATCTTAATATTATCTATTGCACCATTTTTTAGAGTTATAACTTTATTTGAAAGAGAAATAATATCAGGATTTTCTGTTATCATAATGACTGTTAAATTATCTTTTTTAATCATATTAAACAACAATGTAAATACGTTTTTCAAATCTTTTTTATCATGTAAGTCTAGTTCATCAAATAAAATAATGGCTGGTTTTTTAGCTAGACTGCGAGCGATATCGGCAAGCTTTGCATAACTACTTGATAATTCACTTGGAAATTTGTTTTCCACTTTAGTAAGCCCTAATTTTTTGATGATTATATTTATGTTTTTTTTATCATTTTCTTTTTCCAATAATTCAATGTTTTCTTTAACCGTTAAATTAGAAATTAGACTAAAATCTTTTAAGCAACTTGAAACAACTTCTTTTCTATATTTTGCTGCCTGCTTATTATTAAAGTTTGTTATATCATAATTATCTACCAATATAGATCCGGAAGTTACGTTTAAAGTTTTATTTAGTAAATTTAAAATGGTTGTTTTCCCAGATGCTTTAGCACCTGTTATCGTTATAAATTCGCTTTTTTCAATCTCAAATGTGATTTTTTTAAGTACCTTAAAGTTTGTATTTTTATCATAAATTTTATTTACATTTTTAAATTCTATATAAGCCATAAAAAACCTCCTTTTTCTTTCTATTATATTACCTATCTATAATTTAAATGTCAATGAATTTAAATAAATATTTTCTTTTTTTAAAACAAATGCTATAATTAAATTATAAGATAAGAAAAGGGGTAAAGCTATGGAAAACTTAAATGAGTTAGAAGAAACAGATTTTTTAGATGAATTGGAAGACGATAATTCTTTTAAAAACGTAGAAAATGATAATAATACAAACTTATTAGGTAAACAAGAATTAAAAGATGAGGGAATAGAAGAAAAAGAAAGCAAGATTGAAGAAAAGGTTCAAACACTACCTAACGAAATAGGAAAAGTAAAAGATGTTGGGTTTGATTTAGTTACTATTGAAATAACGTCAAATATACCTTTTAATCAGAATTTAGTTGATCATCATGTTGTATTTTTAACTAATTCTCACGAAAAAATTGTTGGTACCATAGTTAGTTTAAATACTAAAGTAGCACAAGTAAAATTGATAGGTGAGATACAAGGTGTTAGATTTGTTCCAGGTGTACTTTCTAAACCAACTATTGATAATGTATGCTTCATTGCAACTGATGACGAAACAAAATTAATTGTTGAAGATGATAAAAGTAATATCATTCAAAAAGTTTTAATTGGAACTATGCCACTTTATAATAATACTCCTGCTTATGTTCCTACTAATACATTTTTTAGTAATCACTTTTCTATTTTTGGAAATACTGGTTCAGGTAAGTCGTGTGGAGTTGCAAGATTATTTCAAAATATATTCTTTAATCAGGTAAATGCACCAAAAAACGCATGTATATTTATCTTTGATGCTTACGGAGAATATGAAAGTGCTTTATCTGTTCCTAATAGTCAAATATTCTTTAAGAAATATTCTACTAATGTTAAAGATAGTTTAAACTTAATAAAACTTCCTTTATGGCTTTTAGATATTGATGATTTTGCACTTCTTTTAGAAGCTGATGATCCAACTCAATTACCAATAATTGAAAAAGCTTTAAGGTTAGTTACTGTTTTTTCTGGTAATGATGATGATACAAAAGTATATAAAAATGATATAATTGCAAAAGCCATTTTAGAAGTACTATATTCAGGTGGATCTGCATCTCAAATTCACGATCAGATATTTGCAATATTAACATCTTTTAATACTCCTGATTTAAATTTAGAAACTCCTATAGTGCAACCAGGTTATACAAGAAGTTTAAGACAGTGTTTAATAATCGATAAGGAAGGTAAGATAGGTGAAATTGGACTTGTAACTGAATTTATTAAAAAATATATAAATCCAAATTTAAAATTAGAATTACCTGATGGTAGTATTCCTTTTACACTAGAAAATTTAAGAGATGCTTTTGACTTTGCCTTAATATCAGAAGGAATTTTAAAAAGTGATAAAATGTATGATAAAGCAAATGTTCTTAAGGTAAGATTAGATTCTCTTATAAAAGGAGAATATGCAAACTATTTTAAAATGGATAAATATATAAATAAAATGGATTTTATAAAAGAACTTATAACTGCTCAAAATGGTGGAAGAGCACAGATAATAAATATAAATATAAGTTATCTAGATGATAGACTTGCTAAAACAATTTGTAAAATATATGCAAAATTATTATTTGATTTTACATCTAAATTGCAGCAAAGAGGATCATTTCCTGTTCATTTAATATTAGAAGAAGCACATAGATATGTACAGCAAGACTCTGATACAAAAGTTTTGGGTTATAATATTTTTGATAGAATTGCAAAAGAAGGAAGAAAGTATGGTGTTATATTAGGCCTTATATCTCAAAGACCATCAGAAATGAGTGAAACAGTATTATCACAGTGTTCTAACTTTTTAATATTTAAAATGCAACATCCAAGAGATGTAACATTTATAAAGCAAATGGTTCCAAATATTACTGATGAAATAGTTGAAAAGATGAAAGGGTTGCAACCTGGTACTTGTGTTGCATTTGGTTCAGCATTTAAACTTCCAACTATAATAAAAATGGAAATGCCATATCCACAGCCTTCAAGTCAGAATGTCGATGTGTCAAGATTATGGTACTAAAGCAATAATATAAAGGTAACGTAAAAATGTAAAATGAACATTTGCTAAAATCAAACGAAAAAGAGTTTAAATAAGAAATGTAAAAAAGATGATTTCGGTATTATACTGAAGTTATCTTTTTTTAATTCAGCTGATTTTATGTTTAATATAATATTCAATATAGTTTTTTTATTTCGTTACATATATTTCTAAAGTTAAAACAGATATCTAGATTTTAATGCATTCAAAATATGACTTATAGCAAGACACTATTCCAACAGACACTTCTTTATACATTGTGCTTTTAATAAATCATGAAATCTATGACTTATATAATAAACACATTGATAAAAAAATTATAACATTATCATTTAAAATTATATTTTTTATTGCCTCAAAAGTGATATTCAATATTATATTTTGCTTAAATAATAAGTAATTATTTTGTTTGCTTTTGCCATTTTTATGGTGGATAAAATTATACTCAAAAAATAAGTGTTATACAAGTACTATATAAGTTAGAAAGAACATTATATTATAATTTAAATTAATATGTTATTGTGTGACTTTCTTCATCTTCTATATTAATTCTCTTATCTTATTGGATATTTTAATTTTTTCTCACAAATTTTATAAAATAAAATTTTGTAAATTGACAAAATGCTCAATATTACGTTATACTATTATTTAGGATAGAAAGTATAAGTAAAAATGGGAATAAAAATGGGAAGTTGGTGAGATTAGTGAGATTGTATATTGTTTATAAAGAAAAAATTACTAAGTTTAATCTCCCAAGAAGAGTTGAAGAGTCATTTCTCGTGCCTTTCAAAATCAGTTCAACTCAAAAAGAATATACTATTTCAATTGAATCAGAAGATAACAAATGGTATATAAAGAGTAATGGCTTGGTTAACATTCTTTTGAATAATAATATTTCACTTAGGGAACCTATTGTTGAATATAGCAATTACCAATTAGAAATATCGGATACCAAAGATAAAGTGTTTTTATATGCTTTACCTTCAATCGAATCTAGTTATAAACAATTTTCGATTTTTGGGCTTAATAATATTAGTATAGGAAGTGGGAATAATGATAATGTGTCTTACCGTGTTCCACAAATGATGGTAAATAATGTAAATATAATCTTAAGCAATAATAATTATATATTAAGTACAAATTATAATAATGTATATTTGAATGATAAATTGGTATCAAAAGCATTTTTAAGATTTGGTGATATAATATTTGTATGTGGCCTTAAAATTATATTTATGGTAAATTATATTATTATTAATAATCCTAACAATATGGTTTCTGTAAATGGATTACAATTCTTTTTGGAATCCAATAACACGGATTATTCAAATTATAATGGTGAAGAAGTCTCTGAAAAAAATTTATATAACAAGGATGATTATTTTTATCATATTCCTAGAATAATAGATAAGTTTTCAAAAGAATTTGTTACAATAGATCCTCCACCAATGCCAGATAAAGAAGAGGGCATGCCTTTTATTTTAACGATAGGATCTAGTCTAACTATGGCTATGTCGTCATTTATGATGGGCTTTTCTTCGATTTCTGGACTTATGTCAGGAGAAAGAGATTTAAAAAGTGTTCTTCCACAGCTTATTACTTGCTTTGTTATGATTATAGGAAGCATATTATTGCCTAGATTAACAAGCTCTTATCAAAAAAAACAAAGGAGAAAAAGAGAAAGTTTAAGGCAAAAGAAATATAGTGAGTATCTTAATGAAAAGCAAAAAGAAATAAAGAATATATTAATAAAACAATCTAAAATATTAAATTACAATTACCCAACAGAAAAAGAGTATATTAATTTTATATTTCAAAAGAGCAAGAGATTGTGGGAACGTCAAATTACAGATATAGATTTTCTTAATTTGAGCGTTGGTTTTGGTGATACTAAAGCTTACCTTGAAATTAAAGCTCCCGAGAAGAAATTCACTTTAGATGAAGATAATTTGCAGGAAAAAGCCATCGAAATAGCTAAGGATAATAATTTGAAAAATGTTCCTATAACCATATCCTTGACTGATAGCAGAAGAATGGCTTTAATATGCAATAGGCAAAACAAATTTTTATATATCAATTACATAATATTACAATTAATCACAATGCATAGTGCTGGAGATTTAAAACTTGTTTTTTTTGTTTCTGATGTTGATGATTACGAATACGCCAAATACATTCCACACATATGGAATGAGGAAAAAAATAAAAGATTTTTTGCTAGTAACATTCACGATCAAAAAGAACTTTCTGAATACTTAATGAATATATTTAAGGAAAGAGAAAGTGAAGGAAATGAATCTAAAGACGAGTCAAAAATTTATAGAAAAACGTTGCCTTATTATCTTATAATAACTGATTCTTATAAGAAAATAAAAGATTTACCCATCATATATAAGGTTTTGCATGACTCTTCTAATCATGGAATATCCATATTATTTTTAGAGGACAATATAGTTGATTTGCCTCCTGAATGTGAATATTTTGTTTATACTAGCGATGATGTTTCATATATGATAGAACCAGGAGATGAGGAAAATAAAATTAAAACGTTTAACGTTCCAAATTTAGAACCTATTGACATGACATTAATTATATCTGTTTTATCTAATATTCCAGTTCCAATTAAATCTGGAGCTGCGGAATTGCCTAATAGTTTAACATTTTTAGAAATGTATAACATCTCAAAAATAGAACAGTTAAACATTTCTAACAGATGGAAAACAAATGATCCTACTAAATCTTTAAAGGCTCCTATAGGAATTCATGCGGATGGGGAACTTTTTATGTTAGATTTGCATGAAAAAGCACATGGCCCACATGGTTTAATAGCTGGGTCTACTGGTTCTGGTAAATCAGAATTTATAATTACATTCATATTGTCTATGGCGATTAACTTTCATCCTGATGAAGTACAATTTGTTCTAATAGACTATAAAGGTGGAGGGCTTGCTGGTGCTTTTGAAAACAGAGAAAAAGGTATTAAATTGCCCCACTTAGCTGGAACAATAACGAATCTTGATACTTCGGAAATGAATAGATCATTGGTTTCTATAAATTCTGAATTGAAAAGAAGACAAACAGAATTTAATAAGGCTAGAGATTTATTAGGAGAAGGAACTATAGATATATATAAATATCAGAAATATTATAGACAAGGAAAGTTAAAAGAACCAATAGCTCATTTGTTTATCGTTTCTGATGAGTTTGCAGAATTGAAAAGTCAACAGCCCGATTTTATGGATGAACTTATTTCAACAGCCCGTATAGGACGTTCTTTAGGAGTACATTTGATTTTGGCTACTCAAAAACCTTCAGGTGTTGTTAATGATCAAATTTGGTCAAACTCAAAATTTAAGATATGTTTAAAAGTTCAAGATAAAAGTGATTCCATGGAAATGTTAAAAAGACCAGAAGCAGCATCTATTAAGGAAGCTGGAAGATTTTATTTACAAGTTGGTTATAATGAGTATTTTGACATTGGTCAGTCGGGATACTCTGGCGCTCCTTACATTCCTACAGATAGAATCATAAAAAAAGTAGATGATTCTGTTTCATTTGTTGATGAATTAGGTAATTCATATATGAATGTAAACAATGAAGTAAAGGAATCCAATAATAATCTTGGAGAGCAGTTAACAAATATTGTTAAATATATAGTTGATTTGGCTAATAAAGAAAAGATTTCTTCAAAAATGTTGTGGTTATCTAGCATACCAGATTTAATTTATTCTGAGGGGCTAAAGACGAAATATAACTATAAAGTGGAAGAATATTATATTAATCCTATAATTGGTGAATATGATAATCCTTCTAACCAAGAACAAGGAATTTTAACTTTGGATTTAACTAACGTGGGTAATACTGCGATATATGGTATGACAGGAAGTGGTAAGGAAAATCTACTTACGACTATTATTTATAATAGTTGTATGGAGCACTCTCCAAATGAAATAAATTTTTATATTTTAGATTTTGGCGCTGAAACTTTAAAAATTTTTTCAAAATATCCTCATGTAGGTGGAGTTGCTACAATTGATGACAAAGATATGGTTATTAATTTGTTTAGTATGATTTTTGATGAGCTTACAAGAAGAAAAAATTTATTTTCTGACTACGGTGGAACCTATTTAGATTACATTAAATCCAGTGGAGAGAAAATGCCTCTTATAACAATAGTAATTAATGGTTATGATGTTATGGGAGAAAATTTTCCACGAGTACAAGAAAATATATTTTCTTTGATTAGAGAAGGAAATAAATATGGAATTGTTTTTATAATAACAACTTCAGTGAACAATGGAATATCAGGAAGAGTTTCTCAAATGTTTTTAAATACAATTTCACTAAGACAGAAAAACGCGGATTCTTACAGAGATATTACTGGATGCCCAAGAGGGTTAGTCCCTAAAAGCTTTTTTGGTAGAGGCGTTATTAACCATGGCAAAACAGGATATGAATTTCAAACGGCTAATATATCTAAGAAAGAAAAAATTAATGAAACAATAAGAACCAGTGCGAAAGAATTAAACGAAAAGTATAATATTAAAGCAAATAAAATTAAAACTATGCCTAAGGTAGTAACTCTTGATTTAATCGAAGATAAAACCTCTGGATTAGATCATGTTGCTATTGGTATAAATAATGAAACATTAGAACCAGTATTTTACAATTTCGATAATTTACCAGTTACTATGATATTGGCAGATAGGATATTTGATAACTTAGGATTTATTAGAGCAACATTAAAACAATTTACAAAACTTAAAAATACAGAAGTTAGTTTGATAGACATGACAGGGCTTTTCGGCAATGTGAAAGATGAAAAATTAAAACTGTATAAAGACAAATTTGATGAAACTTTAAGAAAAGTTATTTTGGATGTAAATAAAGAGGGTCAAGGTACCATTAAACGAGTATTTGTTTTTGTGGGATTGGGTATATTAAAATCAAAACTATCAGATATAGGATTAAAATTATATGAAGCATTATTTGAAAATATTTCCAGATTTAAAAATTCCAAAATTATTTTAATAGATGATGCTAAGCCATTTAGACAGTTGCAATTAGAACCATGGTATAGTAAAACTATTGTTAATACGAACGGAATATGGCTAGGATCAGGTGTTGAAAATCAAAATTTGATAGATTTTTCAAATATGTCATACGAGCAAAAACAGGTTAAATTTCCTTATATAGCTTATGCTTGTGGAAATAAAGGAACAATTATATTTAAATACGTAATTGATAAGGATGAGGTGTCGGATGATGAACGAGAACAAAGTGTTAGTTAATGTTATTGTTCCAATAATTGATAGAAAATTTGATATATTATTTCCAGTAAATAAAAAAATAGGAAACATATTAAAATTAGTTGATGGAGCATTAGAAAATTTAGATGATTACTATGAAAAAAAGAATACTAGAAATTTATATAATAAATTAACTGGACAACGATATATGCTGGATACATGTGTTGCAGATACTGATATTCGAAATGGAACAATTTTAATATTGAAGTAAAAAAGCATATTTATGCTTTTTTTACATTTTTTTTACATTTTCATAAAAAAACGGTTTACAGAATAATGAAAGTATAGTAACATTAAAGTATGAGATATGCTAGGAGTGATTTAAATGGCTAATAATATTGCTATAAGCGAATCAGAAATTAACAAGTTAATTATGGATTTAGATGATTATGCAATAAAAGCTAGAAAAATTTTTAATCAAATTGAGTGTGTTGTAGATAATTTAAATAAAGATTGTGAAGCTGAAATCATGAAGAAGTATATTAGTGAGTTCAAAAAGTTTGAAGATAACTTTAGAATAATGTCTAATAATATATTATCTTATAAAAAAGATTTGCAGAATGTAAAAAGCTATTTTATGAATCAACAAAGCATAGCCTCTATGGCTGTTAGAGAACAGACAAAGAAAATAGTTGATAGGAGATGATTAAATGGCTACTAATGATTTAACAATTGAAAATGCCAGTATTGGTATAAGTGAAAAGGGATTAGAAGAGTTTAGAGATCAAATTAAAACCGCTCTTTTAACAGATGTTTCAAAAAGTATTAATGAAAAATTTTCAGGTGAGGTTACTGAGAAAATAACGGCGGCATGGCACAGTCCAAATGCAACAGCTATGTTTCTTCAACAAATGAATACAGATATACAAACATTGCAATCACATTTGGCTTCATTAGAAACACAAATTAATGCAGCTTTTGCAGATGCTATTAAAGTATTTAGTACTTATGATAAAAACTATACCCCAGAAAGGAGAATAAACTAATGAGCTCAGGATTTGGTATCGGAGGAGGAGTCTTCGGTAAGGAATTTTATGGTATAAGCGAAGCAGGTATTGATGCTGCAAAGACTGTCATAACTGATTTTGCTAATGAAACAAAGGCAAAACTAGATGAGTTTGCAAATGGAATTTCTGAAAATACAATGGCCTACGCAGTAAAAGGTACTGAACTTGCTAGTGCCATTAAAAACTTTGTTGCAGCAGTAAAAACAGAGGCTTATGAGTGGTCCACTCATATGTTAGCGTACTGTGCTGCTTTGGATCAAATTAAATCTGATTATGATACAAACAAAACATCTTCAGCAAGTACTTTGCAATCAAATGAATCATCGGTATCTAGCCAAACAGATGAGTATAGTTATTCCGGTGGTGGAGTTTCAAGCGCTAGTTAATTAAATTATGAATAATAATTCAAATACGATTTATAGTTTAAACAGAAGAAAAAGGAACATAATAAGTTTAAAAAGTAATCTTAATCAAATTATTATTAAATTAAAATCAGAAGATATAGGAGTGTCTCTTGATAGGGCTGCTTCTTCTCTAAATAATAATTATATTATAAATAATTCTCAGCCGCGTTTTAAGCAAATAAAAGATGTTTCAGAAAACATAGATGGCGTTGTTACAAAATTGAGAAATATTATTAATTATATAGATTCTGAGATAGTATCCATTAATAATGATTTGGAGAGGTTTGAAGATGGCAACAATTAAGATTAATACATCAAATTTAGAGTCTGATGGCAAAAGAATAAATGAATTAGCACATAATTACAATCAGTTAGTAAATGATATGTTTGATAGACTAGATTTTGGGATTGCAAATGCTTGGAATGGTGAGTCTTCAATAAAATATAGAAGTACTTTAGCTAAAGATAGAGATTTCTTCCTTAAGTTAGGTGCATTTTTGAAAGATTATGGCGATGAACTAATAAATATCTCTGATGATTTTGATAAGAAAATTAGAAAGTGGGATAACTATGGCTAGCTTAGATATTAATTATGCAAATTTATCAATTGATTGTAACGATAATTTGAAAACAGCCATAAGAGGATTAAATAACGTTGTTTTGAAATTTAATAATTTATATATACCGTATGGTTGCAAAAAAGCTGAAATTTTAAAAATTAAGAGCGATATTGTTAGATATAAGAATAAACTTGAAACAATAAGAGAATGGATAGAAGATAGTAATAGAGATTTTTCTTCATCTTATAGTGAATGCGAATTAAGAATCGCTAGACTTCCGAATGTTAGGTTTGGAGAAAGAAAGTGAAAGTTGGAGAATTCCAACTTTTATTTATTGGAGGATATATGTCAAAAGAAAAATACAAATTATGTAAACAATCTTTAGGAAGAAAAGTAATTGCCTTAGGTACCACCGCATCGATATTGATAGGTAGCGGGGTTTATGCTTTTTCACATTTAAAAGAAAATAATACGTGGTACTCAGATTCTCAAGCCTCATATACATATGATTACAATCAAAATAATAAGTATGAGTCTAAAACAAATATGTCAAGTGACAGTGATAGCACGTTTGCTTATCGCATTTCTGATAAGAAAGATGATTATAAAGAAGCAAAATATAAAGACTTTATCATTAACTTCAATTCTAAAGATTTAAACGCTTTTAAAAACTATTTAATGTCTTTAGACTCATCATATACGTATGAAGATTTATATGATATTGATGCTGCATATAGTAAGTACAAAGAGATGAATTTTAGTTACGAAAAAAGTAGTGGACATATCATTTCATCGGACTCTTTGTATGAGATGGTAATGAAGAATAATAGAACATATTTTGAAAATGATAAGGCATATGAATCGGTTGCTTATTCAAATTTAAGTAAAACTGATTTAAAATTAGTATGCCAAGCATTATGTCAGTCACTTCAGGAAATCATTGCTAAGAACCCTAATGTCAATGCTGACAGTATTAACAATTTGCTGAAAACAATGAGAATATTAACTCAAAAATCATCATTTTCTAATGCTTCATATAGTGAAGATAATTTGTTACTTGTAAATATGAATCAAATAAAAAATTATGGAAAAATAAAACAAATTAATAACGCTTTTTATCAGGTTATAGATCATGAAGCGGTCCACATTGCTCAAAAATCAGCTGATGAAAATATAAATGATCTCACCAATCAAATGGGAGTTTGCTATGAATTTGATGGATTAAAAAATAATCCTCTTTATTGGAACTGGCTTTTAGAAGCTTGGGCTGAATTACAAATGGCTGATATTTTGAACGATAAAACTAATACTTATTCAACTCAAATTAGTTATTGCAAGTCTCTTGTTTTAATTTCTACATTGAATGAAACAATGAGTGTAGAGGACTTCAATAGCATTGCTTATAGCAAGGATATTCAAAAAATTTTTGAAGCCTTTGATGCAAAAAGTAAAGATGAACAATTTGAAATAATAAAAATGCTGTATAGTATAGAAATTATGCAATCAAGTCCAAGTGATTTTTTTGAAACTTTTAAAAATAAATATGATATAGATTTAATTACAAACAGTAAAGAATTAGAAAATTTAAGATTATGCCTTAGAATAGATATATTAGAAACCATGACAAAAGAGTTTTATAAGTCATTAGCAACAAAGTCTTCAGATGGATTATCTTTGAATACTATTTTTTATTTGATAAAAGTTTATGAATCGAAGGTTTTTACACATTTGCATTATAATGAAAAACAAAGAATATCAAGCGCAGTAGAATTTTTTGATTTTTATAAGGACATTCAAGATGAGTTTTTTGAAATAATAGCAAGAAACACTAATTATAATTTTGATGAAATCGTTGAAATGTATGATGATTATTCAATGAATGTTATTGAAAATGGTGAGAAAAAAGAAAATTATTCTTTAACATCTTTACAAAAATCGACTGAAAAATTTTTTAGGGAAACCGAAGAAGAAAATTACTTTAAGGAAATCAAAAATTTAAGAGATATGCCTCAGTACTGTAAGGATAATGGTTATGTTCAAACAAACTATTTTAAATAGTTTGTTTTTCTTTATTCATTTTTTTAAATGTGTTAAAATATAAATATATAAAGAAAGGATAACGATAATGAAAGAACAAACAAAAAAGATAATATTATTAATAGCAATATGCATAGTAACAATTGGAATACTTGTAGTTGCTCTTAAGCTAAATGTAAATATGAAAGAAAATCTACTTTCAGAATCTAAAATAAAGGGTTATTTAACAGAAATAAATTATGAAGAGATATCAACTCATGTTATAGAACAACCTAAATCAATAATTTATGTATCCAATAGTAGTGATATAAAGTCTAAAAATTTTGAAAAAATATTTAAAACTGTTATAAAAAAATATAATTTAGAAAATGATATTATATACATAAATATCAATAATAAAACAATAGTTGATCCTATATATCAAAATGCACCAGAACTTATCTTTTATAAGGATGGAAAAATATATGATATGATAGATTGTAGTACATTAAGTAATAAAGATAAAATTATTAGAGCTTTAAAGGAAAGAAGTGTAATAAGTGATTAATGTAGTTTTATTTGAACCTGAAATACCTGGTAATACTGGTAATATAATGCGTACTTGTGCTGCTACTGGAACCAAACTTCATTTAATTAAACCTCTTGGTTTTTCACTAGATGAAAGTTATATTAAAAGAAGTGGCGCTAACTATATAAAGGATTGCTCTTATACTGTTTATGGAAACTGGGACGATTTTAAAAGTAAAAATAGTGGTACTTTTTATTATTTAACAAGGTATGGAAAAAAGCCACATACTTCATTTGATTATAGTAACAAAGAAGAAAACATATATTTGGTATTTGGCAAGGAATCAAGTGGCATTCCTCTTAAAATACTAAAAGATGATTTAGAACATTGTCTTAGAATTCCTATGAATGATAAGGTAAGAGCACTTAATTTATCTAATTGTGCTGCTATAATGGTTTATGAAGTATTAAGACAGCAAGATTATAAAGATCTTTTAAGATTTGAACCGTTTAAGGGAGAGAATTTTATAGAAACAGGAATAGATACTAGCAAATAAGCTAGTTTTTTTGTTATGTTAACGAAAAAAAAGACTAGTTAATGATTTGTTTCATCAACTTTAAGTCTTTTTTACTTGTTTACCTCAAGTTTTATTGAATTTATATTATCCCTCATAATACTTATATAATCTTTTTTATCTTTTCTATCACTGGCAGATAAAGTTGCAAGCGAATTAAGGCTTACGGTTTGAATATTATATGTATCCTTAAATTTTTTAATAGTATTATTTTCTTTTTCATTATCTTTAATAAAAATATAACTTACTTTTTTATTCGAAATTAGTTTTTTTACCTCACTTATAACTTTATCGGTTAAATTTTCATTTTCTTCTAAAGATATTACAGTAAAGCCATATTTTTCTAGATATTTAAATACATCATCATTTACTATAATGGTTTTATTGTTTGCATTATTAGCAACACTTTTTAACTCAGCATCTATCAAAGAAAGATTAAGTTTTAGTGTTTCATAGTTATCATCTATTTTCTTTTTTTCTATATTTTCATTAATATATTCTTCTAATCCTTTTTTTACATTTGATGCCATCATTAAATAATTTGCAGGATTAAGCCAGCTTTCTGCGACATCACTAGTGTAACTCATACCTTTAGATGCATCTATTATTTTTATTTTTTTATTTTTATTTATCAAACTAACAGCATAATCTTTTTCTTTTTGTATTATACCATTATAAATATATAAGTCGCCCTTACTATAGTCACTTAATTGTTTATCTGTTAATTTATATTTTTTGTAATTAGTTCCATCAGGATAAATGCTATATATAGCAACATTATCACCATAAAGATTATCCATTATATACTCAACCGGATAAACACTTGTGTATGCTGTCATTACACTTTTATTGCTTTCAGATGTACATCCTGATAAGACAAGTAACATAACTACTATAATAGTTAGAAATTTAATTTTGTTTTTCATTTTTATTCTCCTTTTTTGGTACTGGATCATATCCAAAGGTTCCAAGTGGACTACACCTTAATATTCTTTTAATGCTTAAGTAAGAACCTTTAAAAACTCCATAGGAATCAATAGCTTCTATTGCATATGAAGAGCATGATGGAACATGCTTACAGTAGCCATGAAATGAACCTGGAATTCTTTGATATATTTTTATTATACCTATTAATATATTTTTCATCATAAATTCATTTTATCATCTTTATAAAAAAAATGATAGAGTATATGTAAAAAAGTTTTTTAAAACTTTACGTAAAGCATTATTTTTTGACGATTTTTTTGTGCAAATTATATAGACATTTTATATAGAAATATGATATTATAGTGGTAGCTAGTGGAAACTGGTGGTAGATTGTGGGGGATAAATATGTTCATGGGAGAATATCATCATAATATAGATGATAAAGCAAGAATAGTTTTACCTTCTAAGTTTCGCTTAGAACTTGGAGATACGTTTATTGTTACCCGCGGACTTGAAGGATGTTTATTCATTTATTCTAAAAAAGAATGGGATAACATCGTTTCTAAATTAAAAACACTACCATTTACCAAAAAAGATGCAAGAGCTTTTTTAAGATTTTTTCTTTCTGGTGCAACGGAGTGTCAGACTGATAAACAAGGAAGAGTTGCAATTCCAATGCCACTTGCTACTTATGCATCTTTAAAAAAGGAATGCATAATTATTGGAGTAAATGACAGGCTAGAAGTTTGGTCAGAGGATAAATTCCAAAGTTATTTTGAAGAAAATGAAGATAATATATCTGATCTAGCAGAAGACTTATTTTCAAATATGGAGGTTTAAATGAAGCATATAAGCGTTTTATTAGAACCTACTATTTCATCTTTAAATATAAAAGAAAATGGTATTTATGTTGACTGTACTTTAGGATATGCAGGTCATTCAAGTGCAATCTTAAAAAGATTAAAAAAAGGGATGCTATATTCATTTGATCAAGACGAAGAAGCAAGAAATTATAGTGAAAACGTGTTAAAAAACATTGGAAATAACTTTGAGATAATTCCTAGTAACTTTGTTAATCTAAAAGAGGAATTAAACAAAAGAAAAGTTAAACTTGTTGATGGCATTATGTTTGATTTGGGAGTTTCATCTCCCCAACTAGATGATGCTAGTAGGGGGTTTAGTTTTCACGAAGATGCTAAACTTGATATGAGAATGGATAGAAATAATAAATTATCAGCATATGAAGTTGTAAATAATTATTCATATGAAGATTTATATAAAATAATAAGAGATTATGGTGAAGAAAAATATGCAAATAAAATAGCTAATGCTATTTGTAAAAGAAGAAGTATTAAACCAATTAATACAACACTTGAATTAAGTGAAATTATATCTGATTCAGTACCGTTTAAATATAAGAGATTATCTCATCCTGCAAGACGTACATTTCAAGCTATTAGAATAGAAGTTAATAAAGAATTAAGTGTGTTACCAAAGGCTCTTAATGATGCTATAGATATGTTAAATGTAGGTGGTGTAATAGCAGTAATAACATTTCATTCTTTAGAAGATAAAATATGTAAGCAAATATTTAGTGAAAGATCAAAGACTTTAGATTTTGTTAAAAACTTACCAGTTGTTCCTAATGAGTTTTTACCAGAACTTAAAGTATTAAAAAAAATAAAACCAAGTAAAGAAGAATTAGAAGAGAATAAAAGAGCTAGAAGTGCAACACTTAGAGTTGCAATAAAACAAAGGAGAAAATAATTATGGCAAGAAAAAGAAGAAGAAAAACTAAATTTGAAAGATCTATGATAAGTTTAACTTTTACTACAGCTTTTTGCGTTTTTGTTTCTTTATTTTTCTTTAAGGCACAATTATCATCGGTTAATATAGAAGTTGAAAGATTAAAAAAAGATGTAACTAAACAACAAAAAGTAAATGAAAGTTTAACCATGAAAGTAAATGAATTAGTTTCACTAGAAAATATGCAACTAGTTGCAGCAAGTAGCGGATTAGAGTATAATAATAATAATGTTATCGTAATTCAAAAGTAAGATAGCAATAAAGGGTGAATTATATGAAAAGAGAAATATTAAATAAAAATAGAAATATAACAGCAAAACTTTTTATTTTAATATTTTTTCTTTTTTTATTTTGTTTTATTTTAAGATTAGGATACCTTTGCTTAGCAGGAAAAGTAGATGGTATTAATTTAAAAGAATTTTCAAATAAAAGAAATACTAAAAAAGAAACTTTATATGCATTAAGAGGAAATATATATGATATTAATGGTGATGTTTTAGCACAAACGATAAATTCTTATACTATAATAGCTTATTTAGATGAATCTAGAGGAAAATTAAATGGTGTGTACCAATATGTTATAGATAAAGAAGATACTGCAAAAAAACTTGCAACGGTTCTTGATTTAAGAGAAGAAAAAATCTTAAGTATTTTAAATAAAAAAGCATATCAAGTAGAATTTGGATCTAAAGGTAGAGGGCTTACTGAACTTCAAAAAGAAGCTATAGAAAATCTTAATTTATATGGTATAGATTTTATAACAACTCATAAGAGATATTATCCTAATAATAGTTTTTTATCATATGTTATAGGATATACATCATCAAGTGAAGAAAAAGATATGAACGGTTTAATGGGAATTGAGAAAGAATATAATGATGTTTTAACAGGAACTAATGGGTTTGTAGAATATCAAAAAGATCTAAATGGTTATAAATTTCCTAATTCTAATGAAATTAGAAAAGAAAAAGTAGATGGAAATGATGTTTACCTAACAATAGATTCAAATGTTCAAATGTCATTAGAAACTGCCGTAGGTAAGGCTAAAGCTGAATCAAATGCTAACTGGATTATAGCAACAGTAATGGATGCTAAAACAGGTAAGATATTAGGTTCAGCAACAAGTCCAACTTTTAACCCAAATACAAAAGAAATATCTAATTATTTAAATCCTCTTGTCTCATATACGTATGAACCAGGCTCTGTTATGAAAACATATAGTTATATGGCTGCAATAGAAGAAAATCCTAATTGGGATTTATACAACACTAATTGTCAAACAGGACCATATACAATAGGTGATGACGTTGTAAGTGACTGGAATAAAACAGGTTGGGGATTAATTCCTTATTCTAGAGGATATACTTTATCATCTAATACTTGTGTTGCTAATATGATAAAAAACTATTTATCTAAACAACAACTTATGGATTTTTATAAAAAATTGGGATTTGGTTCTTTAACTAATATTGAGTTACCAAATGAATATACTGGTAAAGTTAAATTTAAATATGATGTTGAGGTAGTAAATGCTGGATTTGGACAGGGAATTACAACAACCCCAATACAACAATTAAAAGCATTAACAGCAATTGCAAATGATGGTGTTTTATTAAAACCATATATTGTTTCAAAAACGGTAAATAGTGATACAGGAGAAGTTACTTTTAAATCAAAAGTAAAAGAAGAAGGAAAGGTAGCATCTAAACAAACAATAGAAAAGGTAAGAGATTTAATGTATTTAGTTGTAAATGCTGATTCTAGTGAAACAACAGGTAGTTCATATAAGATGGAAGGTTATGATCTTATCGGTAAGACGGGTACCGCTCAAATAGCAAACCCAAAAACTGGAAGATATTATGAAGGAAAATATGATTATATAACTTCATTTGCTGGTATGTATCCTAAAAATAATCCTAAAGTTATTTTATATGTTGCTATGCAAAGAAGTTATAATTCTAAGGTTTTACCTGAAACTGTTAAAACAATTGTTAGAGACACTGCTAAGTATTTAGGAATATTTGAAGAAACACCAGAACTAAATAAAGAAATTTCAAGTTATAAGATAGATAATTATAAAAATAAAGAGATAAATCTAGTAAAAGAAAAACTAGATGAATTATCAGCAAATTATGTTGTCTTTGGAGATGGCGAAAAAGTAATTAATCAGTATCCTAATGAAGGCATTAAAATAAGTACAAAAGATAAAGTATTTATATTTACAAATGATACAAAAACCGTAATGCCAAATTTAACTGGATATTCCGTTAAAGAAGCCTCTGTTATATTAGATATTCTTGGTATAAAGTATAACATGTTTGCAACAGGATATATAAATAATCAAAGTATATCACCTGGTACAGTTATGAATAATGAGATAGAAGTTGTTTTAAATTAATAAGAAAGATGAATTTGAGTTACTTAAGTTCATTTTTTTTGATTTCAATTTTTATTAAAAAGAGAATATATAGTTGTTTTCTTTAAGCTTATCACTACATTTTTTTGAATGAAATTTCGACAATTTTTTCCACAATTTGACAAAAAACTTGACTGGGGGGGGGTAAGTGTTATTATAAACATGTATATAAGTATAAGAATAAAAGTTATATACAGATATAAGGAGGAAAAATGAGTGGTAAAAAGAAAAATATCTATATAGTAGTATTATCGATTTTATTAGTTAGTATGGGTACTGGGTTTGCTATTTTAACCAGACAATTAAAAATAAACAGTTCAGCTAATATTGATTCTGAGTGGGATGTTGGGATTACTGATCTTACCCAATCTGATAAAACAGGTGGAGCATATGAAATAACAGAACCTAATTTTACTAGAACTACAGCAACGTTTAATGTCGGTTTGATTTCTCCAGGAGATTCTATTACTTATGTTATTTATATTAGTAATTTAGGAAATTTAAGTGCTAAATTGAGTGATATATCAATTTCTGAAAAGGGATCTTCTGCAATTAAATATGAATTGAGTGGAATTAAGAAAGGCGATATATTATCTACGAGTGCAAGAGAACCAAAACAAGTAAAAATTAAGATAAGCTATGATCCTTCTGTAACGGATCAGCCTACAGAAACTTCTAAGAACTATGCTGTTACATTTACTTTTGTACAAAATACTGATAAAGAAGAAGGAGATGATAAAATAGCAGAACTACAAAATTATGTTCCAACACCATATATAATATTTTATGGTGCAGATAAAGAAAAAATAAATTATGAAATAACGGATGCCGCAGACTGGTTTTCTTATAACTATTTTGATGGAACTAGTTTAGATTATTATACTTCTACTAGTAGGGATGGATCTTATACTTTTTTAAAGACTGTAAATACTGCATATAATGGTGAATATACCCAATCTAATTATAATGATGATTTATATTACAAAATAAAAAGATATATAATTGTTAATGGAAAGAAATATTATAGTAAAGAATCTGAACCAATTTATATTAATTTTAAAAATTCAAACTGTTTTGTATCTAATGAAAATAAAATATTAAAATATATTTATGATTCTAGTTGTTCAGGTGATGTTGTTATTCCAAATAATATAGGAGGAACTAAAATAAATTATGTTGATGCTAATATATTTACAGTTGGTGAAAATAATATAGCGGAAAAGAACCGCACAATAAAAACTATTACAGTATCGAATGGATTACAACTTGTTCCAGGCTCATTGAGACTTTCTGATAATTCGAGTTTGACAAAAATAATTAATAAAACTGGTGCAGAACAAAATTGGGGAAAAATTTTAGGACTTGATTCAAGTACTTGTGTATTCGAAACTGGAAGTTGTGGTAATATTTTGATAACTAAATAAAATCTAAAGGAGGAGAAAAAGTGTGAAGAAAATAAATATAAAAGTAATATTTATATATTTGCTACTTCTTCTTTTTTTTCTTTTTAATATATTAAATCAATTTAATGTAATAAAAATTAATATATTTATAAAATATGTTTTAGTATTATTATTATTTTTATTAGAAATTTTTCTCTTTAAAAATAATTATGAAAGAAAAAACTTTAAAGAAAGAGAATTAAATAAAACTATTTTTATTGTGATTATACCTTGTTTAATGTTTTATTTTTGCATAGGATTAATTACTGGTTTTTCGTATAACGTTTTTTCTATTAAAAATTCAAATATAATTTTAAATATCTTTTCCTTAACAACCATTGTACTATTTAATGAATATTCAAGATTTTTGTTATTGCAATATAGAAATAATAAAAAAAAATATATATATTTAATAATTTTACTTTTTATATTGTTTAATATTAATTATTACTCTTTAATTAATAATATAAAAAAATTTAATTTGTTTTTTGAATTTTTGATAACTTATTTGTTTCCACTTATTTCTAGGCAAATATTATTAACTTATTTGACTTTGATTGGCAACTATAAATGTTCTATTTTTTATAGTATAATTATACAAATATTTTCTTATCTTGTACCAATACTTCCAAACTGCAACTATTTTATAACTTCTATTTCATTTATTCTTATAGATACTATTACTTTAATAACTTTGGATTATGAAATAAAAATGAAAAAGAAATTATCAATTAAAGAAAGGCAGAATGAAAACCCTTTATCTTATATTTCATTTTTATTAATAATAATTATTTTATGTTGCTTTATTTTAGGATTCTTTAAGTATGAAATAATTTCTATAAAAACTAATAGCATGAAGCCTTTGTTTGAAAGAGGAAATGCGGTTATATATAAAAAAATAAAAGATAAAAATAGTTTGAAAGTTGGAGATATAATAGTTTTTAAACAGTTTGATGAAATAGAAGTACATAGAATAGTTTATATATCATTGAAAGACAAAAAATATTTTTTTAGAACCAAAGGAGATAATAATGGAATTGTTGATAAAGCCATTGTTAAGGAAGATAATATCATTGGAAAGTATATCTTTAAAATTAAATACATAGGTTATCCTAGCGTGTGGTTAAGTGATGCATTTTAAAATAGAATAAGAGAGGTTTATTATGAATAATGAAGATGTTTTTTTAGAAAATGAAATAGATAATATGTTAAATAATTTAGAAAATAAAAAAAATAATGAACGAGATATAAAAAATAAAAGAAAAGAAAATGATAAAAAAGAAATAAAAAATAACAAAAAAAACTTATTAATTTTCTTTTGTTTGTTAGGTTTTAGTATAATAATATTAGTTATATCATTTTTTGTTAAAAATGGAAATTTTAATGTTATTTCAAAATATCAAATAAATAATAATATTTCTTATTTTGTTAATTATAATGAACATAGTTTTTATGAAGACAAAAAAGTGGGAATGAACCAAACTTATATAACATCGATTACTAAAAATATAGATATTTTGTTTAAAGAGAAAACAAATTTTTCTAAAAACGATAAAATAAGTTATTCTTATGTTGTGGAAGCCATAATTGTTTTAACAGATTCAAATGATGAAAATGTTGAAGTATTTAATAAAACTTATACTCTAGCAAAAAATTCTAAAACAATAAATGGCAGCAAAATTGAATTAAATGTTCCTGTTGTAGTTGATTTTAAAACCTATAATGAAATGCTTAATCAATATAAATTTAAAATTTCAATGCCTGTTAGAGCAAGATTAATAGTAAGATATGTTAATAGAATTATTACCGAAAAGGGAATAAAAGAACAGAATGTGCAAACATTATATATGCCTTTACAAGAAGATTCTTATAATATAGTAACGGATTATAAAAAAAATATAAGCGGAAATTTAGTAGATCGTGATCTTAATAATAAAATATTTTTTATCATGCTAAGTATATCTATCTTAACTTTTTCAGCATCATTATTTTTTGGATTTAGATTATTAAAAATTTATATTCAAGAATCAAAAAAAAATTATAAAAAATTCAAACTAAATAAAATTATGAATCTTTATGATAATATAATAGTAGAAGTATATAATAGTCCAGATGAGCAAGGTTTAACACAAATAAACGTTAAATTTTTTAAGGATGTGATAGATACAAACCAAGAGTTGCACAGCCCTATATTATTATATAAAACAAATTATAATGTTATTTTCTTTATAATTAATGAGAAAAATATTTATAAATATATTCTTAATGATCAGAAGGAAAAAATTTAAAATTGAAACAGAACTAATTTTAGTTCTGTTTTTTTCTTAATTTATAGTATAATTTTATTTGGTGATATATATATGAAAAAGATAGAATTGCTTGCTCCAGCAGGTGATATGACTTGTTTAAAAGCTGCTATTATGGCAGGTTGTGATGCAGTGTATTTAGGTGGAACTTTATTTGGAGCAAGAGCTTTTGCAGGTAATTTTACAAACGAAGAAATAATAGAAGCTATTAATTATGCACACTTATATGGGGTAAAGGTTTATGTAACTATTAACACAATAATTTATGAAAATGAAGTTGAAAGATTTTTAGACTATGTAAGATTTTTACATAAAAATAATGTAGATGCAGTAATAATTCAAGATATTGGTATGTTTGATTTATTAAGAAAGAAGTTTCCTAATCTTGAATTGCATGCATCAACTCAGATGCACATTCATAATTATGAAGGTGCCTTATTAGCTAAAAAATTAGGTTTTAAAAGAATTGTTATGGCAAGAGAAACTCCGATAGATGTTATTAAAAAAATAAAAGAAGAAATAGATATAGAAGTTGAAGTTTTTATTCATGGAGCATTATGTGTTAGTTATTCTGGTCAATGTTTAATGAGTGCGTTAATAGGGCATAGAAGTGGAAATAGAGGAACATGTGCTCAGATTTGCAGAAAACCTTATGATTTATATGATATTAATAATAAAAAACTTAATAATGAAAAATATTTACTTAGCACAAAAGATTTATGTACACTAGAAAACTTAGATAAAATAATTAATATAGGAATAGATAGTCTTAAAATAGAAGGAAGAATGAAAAGATGGGAGTATGTATATTTAGTAACTAAAATATACAGAAAAGCTATTGATAATTATTACGATACTTTAAAGCTTTCTATTAAAAACGAAGATATTATATCATTAAAAAAGATTTTTAATAGAGAATTTACAAAGGGCTTTATACTAAATGAAGATAATGATAAATTTACTTATGAGGTAAGACCTAATCATAAAGGTATAAAAATAGGTACAGTTTTATCTAAAAAACATGGTTATATAAATATAAAATTAACTGATGAATTAAACGTACATGATGCTCTTAGAATATTAGATGATAAAGAAGATAAAGGTCTTGTTGTTAATAAGATGTATGTTAATAAAAAAAGTGTTTTAACCGCTAAAAAAGGAGATATTGTATCAATTAAGTATGATAAGTTTGTAAAAGATAAAAGCGATGTTCTTTTAACAACATCTTTTAAACAAATAAAAGAAATAGAAAATTTGTTTAAAAATAATAAAAGAAGAGTATTAATTGAAGCTGAAATTATATTAAAAGTAGGTAAGCCACTAACTTTAAAAGTTTCAGATGGAAAAAATGAGGTTATTTTAGATTCTGTAATAGTAGAGTCTTCGATTAATAAACCAATTAGTAAAGAACAAGTAATAAAACAATTAAATAAAACTAATGATACCATATATAAATTTAATAAAATAAGTGTAGATATTTCTTCTAATTGTTTTGTTAATATTAAAAACATAAATGAACTTAGAAGAAAGGCTTTAAAAAAATTAGATGAAAAAAGATTATACAAAATAGATTTTATAGAAAATGATTATTCTATAGATGTTCCAAATTTTAAAAGAGAAGAAAAATTATCTGTTTTAACTAATGATGATGCCTTAGATTTAAATAAATATGATATTAAATATACATATAATAAAGATACTTTAAAGAAAGATTTTATAATAAAACTTCCTCGTGTTATAACAAAATATGAAAATTACCATAATAAAGTTTTAATTGGTGAATTAGGTGGTATAAATACTTTTAAAGACTTTGATACTGATTTTTCTTTTAACGTTGTAAATTCGTATTCTATAGCGTTTTTACACAGTATGGGAGCTAATTGTGTAACATTATCTTATGAACTTACTTTAAAGCAAATAGAAAATATAATAACATCATATGAAAAAAGATATAATAAGCATCCTAATGTGTCAGTTATAATAAATAGCTATCCTGAATGTATGATAAGTAAGTTTAATTTAAATAAAAAATATAACGTTAGTGAAAGTTATTTGAAAGATTCATATGGTAATAAATTAAGAGTAGAAACTAAAGATGATTGTATGGTTATATATCATTATGAAAAAATTAATAATTATAACGAAAATGATCTATATAAAATAGGTGTTAATAATATTAGAATAAATTTATAAAAATGTACTAGTAAAATGCTAGTGCATTTTTAATTTAATAATTGTAATTTTATCTCATTTATAGTACAATTATTAAAGAATATAGTAGAAGGTAGGGATAGTTATGGAAAATAAAATAGAATATTTAAAAAGCATGGGAGTAGATGTTGAACAAGGTATATCTAACATGATTGATTTTGAAACTTATGATGAAATTTTAAATGATTTTTATAACAGTATGAAAGATGAACTTTTAAAAATAGAAAATTATAAAAATTCTAATGATATGGCTAATTATGCTATTTTAGTTCATGCAATGAAGAGTAATGCAAGAAGTTTTGGATTTATGAAATTTGGTGATATATGTTATGAGCATGAAATGAAGTCAAAAGCAGGGGATGCAAGTTATGTTAATGAACACTTTAATGAATTATTAAATGCTTTTAATGAAGTATATAACATAATAACTAATTATAAAAATTTATAGAATAAAAAAGAATAAAAGGAGATAATTTATGAATAACGAATTACTTTGCCGTGATGTTTTAAACCTTATTAATGATTCTAAAACAGAAGTTCTATTAATTGATGTTTTTAATGATTTGGTAACTAGTTTTAACTATTTAGATGGAAAATTCAGCGTAAAAGAAAAAGTGCCTTTTACTAGTTATTTAGAGACTGTTAAAACAAATGTTTCGGAAGAATATTTAAAGGATTATATGAATGCATTATCTATACCAAAATTAAAGGAAAATCTTAAAAATGGGATTGAAAAGGTTAGTGTAACATATAAAACTTTAAATAATAAGTCTTATACTAATATATCTAAATTAATAAATAATTCATCATCTGATTTAATTCTTTTAGTAATTAAAGAAAATAGTGAAAGCTCTAAGGATAAAGATACAACTTCACTAAATGTCAGATTTAATAGTCTAGTTGATTTAGTGGCGGATTCTATTATTAAAGTACAAAACATATTTTCTTTAGAAGAAAAATCTTTATCTAATACAAAAAATTTGGAAGAGTATATTTCTTCGGTATTTAATAACTTAACTAGTAGCTATGAAGAAGTTAAAAAAGCGGTTAATAAAACGTATTTGAACGTAACTTCAAGAAAAGATGACGTTATACTTATAATAGATGATGACATGATAACAAGAAACATGATAAAAAAAATATTCGATGGAATATATAAAACAATTATGTTATCTAATGGAAAAGAGGCTTTGGAATATTTGGAAGAAAATAAAAACAAAGGCCTTACAACATCATCAGATCATATAGTGGCAATATTTCTTGACCTTACTATGCCTGTTTTAGATGGTTTTGCGGTTTTAGAGTATTTAAGTAAGAAAAATTATTTAACTAAAATACCTGTCGTTATTATCTCTGGTGATTATGAAAAAGAAACCAAGGCCAGGGTATATAACTATAATATAGCAGATATGCTTGAAAAACCTTTTGATTTTGAAATAGTAAAGCATAGGATTAGTAATTTTATAAATCTTTATAAATCTAGTAATTCACTAAATAATTTAGTAAATAATCAAAATGAAGAAATAATTGATTTGATAAATCCATTTGTAGAAGCCTATTTGTATGATTATAAAGATAATATAGAACATGTTAAGTCATATATCGATAAACTCGCTACTATGGTTATGAAGGATTATCCTGAGTATAATTTAACTTTGGAAAAAATAGAAAAAATAAAGGATGCATCTAAGTATTATGATGTTGGGTTTTATTCTATTCCAAGATCTATACTAAGTAAGAATGGCAACTGGAATAAAGAAGAAATTAAGAAAATAAAAGAATATCCTCTTTTCACGTCTAGCATGATTAATTATTTACTTAGCTCGTCGAGTGATTCTTTATTTAAAGAATATAGTATCAATATAGCTAAATATTATCATGAAAACTATGATGGAACGGGATATCCAAACGGACTTGTAGAAGATGAGATACCAATAGAATCACAAATTGCGTCTATTGCAATTATGTATAATAATTTAAGAAGAAAAGGCTTAGATAAGGCTGAAAGTATAATAGTAAGTAAATCCGGAAAAATGTTTAACCCTAAATTGATAGAAAGTTTTGCTAAGGTAACTTTTTAATATTAGAAAAGTAGGAGAATTAATATGAAAACAACTTTATTTTCCAGCATAGGATTTACTATTTGTGGATTAATATTTTTATTTTTAGTTTTAATTATGTATTTATCAAAGAAAAAATATGATAGTTTAGAGAATAAAATTTATCGTTTTATGCTTTATTTAACGATTGCTCTTTTGTTTATAGAACTTATATTTGCAATTAGTATGCATTATGCAAAACACACTGGTATATTTAATGAAATAATAGCAAGATCATATCTTTTAGGTTGCATAATTTGGGTTACATGTTTAATAGTTTATATATGGAGTTTAGGGAAAAAAAGCCAGATAAAACAGAATACGAAAAAATATAAAAAAATAATAACAATAGTAATAATAGTTATTGATTTAATTTTATTTATAATATCGTGTTTTTTACCAGTTAATTATTTTGGAGGTAATGGAAAACTTTATGTAATAGGTGGGGATGCTGCTATTATACTTTATATATTAGGATTTTTATTAACTGTTATTTTAATGATATCATTATTTAAAAATAAAATGCAAATTCCATATAAACAAAGGTTACCACTTTATTTTTCTTTAGTTTTATTTGTTGTAGTAACATTTATACAGCTTATATATAATTATGATTTTAATGATTTATCATATATATTTTCAGTTGGGGTTGTTTCAATGTATTTTACAATCGAAAGTCAAGATAATAAGCTAGTTGAAGAACTTAAAGCAGCTAAAGATAAAGCTGTTTTAGCGGACAAGGCAAAAACAGAATTTTTAACTAATATGTCACATGAAATAAGGACCCCCATGAATACTATTTTAGGATTTAGTCAGTCACTTTTAAAGGAAGAAAATTTAACTGAAAAAAACGTAAAAAATGATGCTAAAAATATTTATGAAGCTTCAAAAAGTTTGCTTGACTTAATTAATAACATATTAGATATATCTAGAATAGAATCTGGAAAAGAGAAAAAAGAAGAAAAAGAATACTTACTTGAAAGCCTTGTATTTGAGTTAAACAGCACAGTATCATCTAAGATAAATAAAGATGATTTAAGGTTTAAAATAGATATTAATCAAAATATGCCAAGTAAATTTTATGGAGATTATTCAAAAATATATAAAATACTTTTATGTACACTAATTAATGCAATTAATTATACAAATTTTGGGGAAGTTAAGTTAGAAATTGATGGCATTAATGAAAAAGATGGCTATTATCTTTCTTTTGTTATTTCAAATACTGGTCATGCCATGAAAACAGAAAACTTTGAAAAAGATTTTAATGATTTTGTAAAGTTAGGAAATAGTACTCAAAATAACATAGATAGTGTAACACTAGGCCTTATTATAGCTAAAAGATTAGTTAACATATTAGATGGTAAATTTGAGTTTAAAAACGAAATTGGTAAAGGTACTAAATACTTTGTTAAAATAAAACAGCAAGTTATATCAGACACAAAAATAGGAGATATATTTTTAAACGATAAAAAAACATCTACATTAAATGATATTTTAGATTTATCTAATTATCATGTTTTAATAGTCGATGATAATGATATTAACATTAAACTAGCCAGTAGATTGTTAAGTCAGTATAAGTTTAAAATATCAACTGCAAAAAGTGGAAATATGTGCTTAGATTTAGTAAAAAATAATAAATATGATATGATTTTTCTAGATCATATGATGCCAGAGATGGATGGTATTACAACGATGAGACTTTTAAAAGCTTCTGGATACACCATTCCTCCAGTCATTGCATTAACTGCTAATTCTTATGATGGAATAAGAGAAAAATATATAAGTGAAGGCTTTAGTGATTATTTATCAAAACCAATAAATTTTAAGGATTTAAACAAGATAATTACTAAGTTCTTTAGTAATAAGATGGGAGAGTAGGTTATGTTAACTGGATTAATACTTACTATAGGAAGTTTATTATTTGCGATATTACTTTTTATAGTTTACTTTTCTAAACAAAGATTTTTATCTATAAGAAACAAAATATACCGTTATATGTTAGTAGTTGAAATGGCTCTTTTAGTATCTGAAATAGTAGCTACTTTATCATTAAAATATTATAATAATGAAGTATTTAATTTGTTTTTGCATAGAATTCACTGGTCTACTGGTATATTATGGTTTTCACTTTTATATTATTATAGTTTGGTTTTTTTAAACAACATAGATAAAGATAACCTAATTGATATAATAACATTAAATAAAAAAGTAAAAATAATAAGTTTAATATTTTTAATTTTAGGTTTTATATATTTTTTAGTTCCGTTTGAAAGATTAGATCCTAATAATATATCTTATATACCAGGCCCTGCTTCATTTTACGTTTTATTGTTTTGCGCTTTTGTAGTATTTTTAATATCGATTTATACTTTAAAAAATACATCTAATGTACCTTTTAGAAAAAAACTATCAATATGGCTTATGATAATAGAATTAGTTATAATATTTGCTCTTCAATTATTATTTCCAACTACTGCTTTTTCTGCTATGGGTGCAGCAATTCAAATGTATTTTCTATATTTTAATATAGAAAACCCTGACTTAAAAATAATAAATGAGTTAGAAACTTTGAAAGATGAAATAGAAAGATCTAATAAAGCGAAGTCTGACTTTTTATTTAATATGTCTCATGAGATAAGAAGTCCGATGAATGCAATAGTAGGATTAAGTGAAAGCCTTGTTAATAATCCTAATTTTCATTTAGAAGAAGCAAAATCTGATATTAAACACATAGCTTCTGCCGGAAATAACTTACTTGATATAATAAATAATATATTAGATATATCAAAAATAGAATCTGGCAGGGAATCTTTGGATTTAAAAGAATACTCGATTGGTAACATATTAATGGAATTATCTTCTATAATAGATGCTAGATTATCAGATAAACCAGTTAAATTGATAATGGAAGTAGATAGTAATATTCCATCGAAACTATATGGTGATTCTACCAAGATATTTCAAATACTTCTTAATATATTAACTAATTCCGTTAAGTATACCGAAGTTGGAAAAATTAAGCTTTCTTTAACATTTGATACTAGTAATGATCTATGTAATTTGCATTTTAAGATATCTGATACAGGTTTTGGAATAAAAAAAGAAGACTATGATAAATTATTTGAAAAATTTTCAAGACTTGATACTGCAACTGAAAAGGAAATAGAAGGTACTGGGTTGGGTCTTGTTATAACAAAAAAATATGTTGATCTGATGAAGGGAAAAATTTGGTTTGAAAGTGAATATGAGGTAGGTACAACGTTTTTTATTGATATAACACAAAAAATAATTGATAGTAAAAAATTAGGAACTATTACCGAACCTATAAAAAGTGATAACAATATTAATTATTTAGACTTAACTGGTAAAAGGATTTTAATAGTAGATGATAATAAACTTAATATAAAAGTAGCTACAAGAATTTTAAGTTCATATAAATTTACAATTGATACTTGTGAAAATGGTAAGGACTGTATTTATAAAGTTAAAGAAGGAATTAAATATGATATGATTTTTATAGATCATATGATGCCAGAGATGGATGGTATAGAAGTTATGCATGTCTTAAAAAAGCTAGAGGGTTACACCATTCCACCACTTGTTGCATTAACTGCAAATGCCATTACTGGAATGAAAGAGATGTATTTAAAAGAGGGATTTGATGAATATTTATCTAAGCCAATAAATATATCTGAATTAAATAAAATAATAGAAAAATATTTTAAAAAATAGGAGAATAAATTATGAAAAAAATTATTAAATTATTTACGTGTTTATTAATTATAGTAACACTTAGTGGGTGTGGAAGTAAAAAAGCTTTAAAATCTAATGACATTAAAAATAAATTATCAAATTTGGGATTTACGATTAATGATGTTACAAGTTATATGGAAGATAAAAATATAAAAAATGTAATTACCGCAAATAACGGGAAATATCAAATAGAATTTTATACTTTTGATTCTAAAAAAGATGCTAAAAAAGCATATGAAACTAATGTAAAAAACTTCACAATAAATAAGAAAAATAAAAAAGAAAAACATGAAGATAATTATGATAAGTTTACACAAGAATTAAGTGATACTTATAATATGGTAATAAGATTAAATAACACGCTTTTATATTCATCCATTAACCTAGAATATAAAAGGGATTTAAATAAGACAATTAAAAATTTAGGTTATTAGAGAAATCAATTTTATCATTTCAAAATGATTTCTTTTTTTTATTCGAGTTTTTTAAAAAGTTTTAGCGAACTATTAAGTAGGAGGAAGATGATGTTAGAAATAAAAAAACTATCTAAATGCTACTTAAAGAAAGAATTTAAAGAAAAAGCTTTAAATAACATAAATTTGAGTTTTAATAAAAATGAATTTGTTTTTATATTGGGACCTTCTGGAGCAGGTAAGTCAACGCTTTTAAATATAATAGCGGGTTTAGATAGAAAATACGACGGAAAAGTTATTGTTAATAACATGGATTTGTCTAAATTAAAAAGTAATGATATGGATTATTATAGAAATAATTATATTGGATTTATATTTCAAAATTATAATTTAATTAATGAATTTACCGTATATGAAAACGTTTATTTAGCTATATCTTTAACCAATAGAAATAATAAAAAGGATAAAGTAATTTCTACGTTAGAAAAAGTTGGTTTAAAAGATAAAGTTAATTCTTATCCAAATGAATTGTCTGGGGGACAAAAACAACGAGTTGCAATAGCTCGAGCATTAGTAAATGATCCTAGCATAATATTAGCGGACGAGCCAACTGGGGCTTTAGATTCTTTTATGAGTACAGAAATAATGAATTTAATAAAAAATATATCAAAAAATAAACTAGTTATAATAGTTAGCCATAATGAAAATTTGGCAAGTAAATATGCAAATAGAACAATAAAGATGTTTGATGGTAAAATAATTAGTGATAGTAGTAAAAATAAGAATAAAAGTAAAAAAGAATTATTTAAATTATATAAAACAAAAATGTCATTTGCTGTTAAAATGAAATTTAGTTTAAAAAGCATTAGAAAAAAACTCAAAAGAACAATTTTGACTGTTACTGCTTTAAGTGTAGGACTTATTGGTATATCACTTGTATTAGCATTATCAAATGGCTTTAAAAGGGAACTTAAAAATTATGAAGTGAATACTTTATCTTCTTTTCCAATAATAATAAATAAAAAAATAGAAGACTATAGCGGTAATAATTTAAAGCACAAGGGAAATAAAATTTATAGTCATGATTATAATAGTTTAAATAATATACATATAAATAAAATAGATAATAATTACATAAACTATTTAAATAAAATAAATAAAAATACTTTTAGATTGGAATTTAATTATTTTACTAAATTCAATATTATGTATGAAAAAAATAATATGTATAATGTTTTAAACAATACATCAATGAAATCAATTTATAATACTGATAGTTATGATATTGTAAGTGGTAGACTACCCATTGCTAGTAATGAAATAGTTATTATTTTAGATAAGGATAATAATATATCTAAGGAAATAATAGATATGTTTTTTATAAATAAAAGTGTTTTAGATTATACTGATTTGATAGGAAAAAATGTAAAATTAATAAATAATAATGAGTTTTATAATAATTCATTAGAAAATACTTTTACGATAAATAAGGATTTATATAAAATGTATAATAATGAGAGTAATTATACATTAAAAATAGTTGGTATATTAAAAGAAAAGGATGATGATATAAATAATTTAATTAATAGTTTTTCTTCTGATAAAAAATATTTTGGATGTCTTAATTCTTTGGTTAGAAAATATATCATAGTTAATAGTAAAAGTGATATTACTCAATATATAAAAAATACAAATGATAAAGTTTATGTGGAAAATCTTTATTATGAAAAAGATGAATTATTATCCACTTTAGGTTATAATGATAATCCAAGTAGTATATATATTTATCCAAATGATTTTAATTCCAAAAACAAACTTATTAAAAAATTAGATATATATAATAGAAAATTCAAAAAGAAGGATAAAATCTTATATGTTGATTATTCTAAGGAAGTAAGTGATATAACATATAATATGATAAAATCTATAACATCCATTTTAATTGCATTTAGTAGCATATCTTTAATAGTATCATCTATTATGATTGGTATAATAACTTACATATCAGTTTTAGAAAAAGAAAGACAAATAGGAATATTAAGAGGTTTAGGTACTACTAAAAAAGATATTACTTTAATGTTTTTAACTGAATTATTTCTAATTGGCATATTATCTTCATTTTTCTCTATTTTATTAACAAAAATTATAGTAATACCATTAAATATTACTTTATTTAATTTAACAGGTCTTAAAAACGTTGCTTTGTTAAATATAAATCATTTTATAATAATCTTTGTAATAAGTGTTTTAATTAATTTAATAGGAGGTTTTATTCCATCTTTATTAGCAAGTAAAAAAGACCCCATTAAGGCTATTAATAATAATTAACTGTGTTATAATTTAATGGGTGATACTATGAAAGTACTAACTATAAAACAGCCATGGGCAAGTTTAATTATTAATTCTTATAAAAAATATGAATTCAGAAGTTGGAAGACTAATTATCGAGGAAAGATACTAATTCATGCTGGGAAGTCATTAGAAAAAGATATGTTAAATAGATTTAAAGATTATAATTTGGATATTGATTTAGGTTATATAATAGGTGAAGCTTATCTTGAAGATTGTATTTTGGTAACAGAAAAATTTCAGGATAAGTTAAGAAAGATAGATAGCGTAGTTTATGCTAGAAGTAATCATGAAGAAATGTATGCTTGGAAGCTTACAAACATAAAAAAATATAAAGATAAAATACCTATAAATGGAAAACTTGGATTATGGAATTATAGTAGATGATTTTTATCTGTATTTATGATAAAATATACTAAAGGAGAAGATAAAATGTTTACAAATAAAGTAGTGATTAAAGAAAAAAAGAAAATTAAGAATTATTTAGTAATAGGAATTTTATTATTTATATTATCAATCTTTTTTATTTATTTAGGAGATAAAAAGGATGAAGAATCTTTAAAAAACGCTAAATCATTGCATGATGTAATAGTTAATAAAAAGGACTCAAAAGAAGATTATTTTTCATATGTAGATGTAAATGATGTTCCATATAAATTTGCGGTAACAACCGATACTACTGATGCTTATTATTTTGTTTCAGATGGTAAATATATGTACGTTCTATATTTAAGTTTAGATGAATTTAAAAAATTAGATAATGAAGCTATAAAAGAAAAACCAATTAGAGTAACGGGAAGAACTAAAAGTGTATCAAATGAAATAAAAAAAATAGCACTTGATGTCTATAATAGTGGATTGAGTGAGGATAATAAAATAGGTATGGATGAGTATGATTTATATTTTGGTTCAGTTTACTTAGATACTAATGAAACAGGGGATGGAAGCTTTTATTTTATAATGTTTATTTTATCTCTTATGTTTTCAATTATCATAACTTTAATATATCTTTTAGCTAATCATAGATTTAAAAAAGGTATTAAAAAATTATCTAAAGATGAAATAAACGCAATTGATAATGAATTAAATAGTAAGGATTCATTTTACTATGAAGTAGCTCATTTATCATTAACCAATAATTATATAGTTAATTTAGGCGCGTCGTTTGATGTTATTAAGTATAGTGATATAATATGGCTTTATACGTATACAATTAAAACTAGAGGTGTGGTTACATCATCTTCTATAATAGCATTTACAAATGATGGAAAAAAGCATAGTATTGCAAATATAAGTTTAATATCAAAAGCAAAAAAGGAGGCCTTTGAAGAAATATTTAACACCATTTTATCAAAAAATCACGATATAATAGTTGGCATTGATAAGGATTCATCAGCTAGGGCAAAAGCTATGTTAAAGGAAATAAAACAAAATAAAAGAAAAAAATAATAAACATTAAAGAAACTAATTTTTAGTTTTTTTAATGCTTTTATTTGTAGAAATATAGTTTGTGGAGTAGTATATGAAAAAGTTTTATAAGAATTATTTAAATAAAAATGAATTATTTGACAAAGAAAGATGGATAGGAATATTTTGTCTTATAATAGTAATATCAGGTATGTTTGGTTTTTTATATGAATTTATATTTTATTATTTTAATGGTGGAATGAAAGAATTTTACTGGCGTGGAGGAAATTTTTTGCCATGGATAAACATATATGCAACAGGTTCTTTAATGATCTATTTTTTAACATATAAACTAAGAAAAAAACCTTTTTTGGTATTTATAATAAGTATGGTAACAACTGGAATATTAGAATTTGTTTCTGGTTATTTTATGGATATAATTCGTAATGGAAACAGATGTTGGGATTATAATAACGAAATATTAAATTTTGGAAATATTGGTGGATTTGTGTGTTTAAGAAGTGTTTTAGTTTTTGGATTATCTAGTCTTCTTTTAATTTACGTAGTTGTGCCATTTTGCTTTTATCTAGCTAAAAAATTAAAAAAGAAAACCTTTTTAATGATTAGTATAAGCATGTTTTCCATAATTATGATAGATGAACTTTATAATTTAGTAATAGCAAGAGTTTTTAAATTACCAAGAGCTTATAATGTTTATAAAAAAATTGGTTTTAACTTTGTTAGATTTAAATAGATTATAATAATTAAAATGAAACATATACTTATTATGGGTGATTAAGCTTGAATGATAAAAAAGTGGATGAAAGATTAAAAATATTTGTAATAGGTGTTTTTATAGTATTTATAGTAATTATTCTTAAAGTGTTTTATATTCAAGTTTTTGATTATGAAAAACTAAGTAAGCTTGCTTCTAGCTTATGGAGTAGAAACCTTCCTATAGAAGCTGATAGGGGAATTATATATGATAGAAATGGAATTGTTTTAGCAGATAATATTACAACAACATCATTAGTTTTAATTCCAAATCAAATAAAAGATAAGAGGAAAACATGTGAAAAATTATCAAGTATATTAAACGTATCGTTTGATACTATGAAAAAACATGTTTATAAAAACACGTCAATAGAACGAGTACACCCATATGGTAGAAGACTAGATTATAAAATAGCAGAAAAAATAGAAAAACTAAAATTGGATGGTGTTTATTTAGTTAGGGAATCAAAAAGAAATTATCCCTATGGATCAATGCTTTCTCATACATTGGGTTTTGTTGGAATAGATAATCAGGGATTATCAGGCATAGAACTTCAATATGATAACTATTTAACAGGATCTTATGGTGCAATAAAATATTTTTCTGATGCTAAGGGAAATAAGTTAAAATTATCTGGAGTGTATGAGGCTCCGGCAAATGGGGTTAACATAACTTTAACCATAAACCAAAAAATACAATCAAGTGTTGAAAGAGAATTAGATAACGTAGTTACAAAATATGAACCAGAAACGGCCCTTGCAATTGCAATGGATCCTAATACTGGAGAAATACTTGCAATGTCATCAAGGCCAAATTTTAACGCCTTAAATTATAAAGATTATTCTACAGAAGTTTTAAATCGTAATTTGCCGATATGGGCAACTTATGAACCCGGTTCTACTTTTAAAATAATAACTTTAGCATCTGCTTTAAATGAAAATTTAGTAGATTTAGATAAAGATATGTTTTATGACTCTGGTAGTGTAAGAGTAGCAAATGCAAAGATTAGATGTTGGAAAAAAGGGGGTCATGGAGCTCAAACATTTTTACAAGTAGTAGAAAATTCTTGTAATCCAGGCTTTGTAGAACTTGGCAATAGATTAGGAAAAGAAAAATTATTTGATTATATTTATAAATTTGGTTTTGGTAAAAAAACTGGTGTTGATTTAAATGGAGAAGCAGAAGGTATAATATTTAATTTAGATAAAGTAGGCCCTGTAGAGCTTGCTACAACAGCTTTTGGTCAAGGCGTATCAGTAACTCCAATTCAGCAAGTTACAGCTGTTTCAGCAGCAATTAATGGTGGTACATTGTATAAACCATACATAGTAAAAAGCTTAAATGATCCCGAAACTAACTCAGTTATAAAAGAAAATACACCAGTTAAGAAAAGAAAAGTAATAAGTGAAGAAACTTCCAAAAAAGTTAGATTAGCTCTTGAAAGTGTTGTAACAAATGGGAGTGGTAAAAATGCTTATATTGAAGGTTACCGTGTAGGGGGTAAAACTGGTACCGCCCAAAAGGTAGAAAATGGAAGATACTTAGTTGGTAATTACATATTATCATTTATTGGATTTTTACCGGCTGATGATCCTAAAGTAGTGGTTTATGTTGCAATAAATAATCCAAAAAGAGTAGTCCAATATGGTGGTGTTGTATCTGCTCCAGTTGCTAAGTCTATATTGTTAGATTCAATAGATGCATTAAACATAAAAAAGAGAAACGTAAATACCGAAAAAAAGTATAATTGGAATGATAAAAAATATTATACAATAGAAAACGTTGTTGGAAAAACACCTAAAGAGGCTGCCGAAATACTATCTAAGTTTACGGTAGAATACAGTGGAAGTGGAAATATCGTAGTAGAGCAATCTCCAAAAGCAGGTACTAGGTTAGAAGAACTAAGTGTTGTAAGACTTATGCTTGGCAATTAGTAAAACTAATATCAAGTAAGTATAAAAAGGTTGTAAAAAACAAAAAATATATAGTATAATTATATTCGTAAATAAAGAGGTGATTTTTGTGTTTATATTAACTAAGTCTACATTAGCACTTATGATAGGCTTTATTATTTCAACTTTAACAGGGTATTTTTTAATACCATTATTAAAAAAACTTCATGTAGGTCAAAGAATAAGTGTTTTTGTAGGTGAAAATCATAAAAAGAAAAATGGTGTTCCAACAATGGGTGGACTTATATTTATAATTCCAACATTTATAACAATTTTAATAATGTATTTTACCAAAAAAATAAATATAAATAGTAACTTATTAATCATTTTATTTGTGTTTGTTTCTTATGCTTTTTTAGGTTTTTTAGATGATTTTATGAAATTGAAGAGAAAACAAAACGAAGGATTAACCGAAATTCAAAAGTTATTTGGTCAAGTTATAATTGCGGTTATATTTTTCTATATTTATATGAAAAGTGGATCAGAACCATTACTTTGGTTTCATGCGTTTAACCTTAAAATTAACATAGGATGGTTATATGGATTTTTTATATTGTTTATGTTAGTTGCATCTTCCAATGCTGTTAATATAACAGATGGGTTAGATGGTCTTGCTGGGGGACTATCTTTTATTGCTACTTTGGTTTTAGGAGTAATTACATGGACTACAAATTGGCTTATTGGATATGAAGATATTGCTGTTTTTTGTTTTATACTTGCAGGTTCTATACTAGGTTTTTTAGTTTATAATGCACCTGTTGCTAAGGTATTCATGGGAGATACAGGTTCTCTTGCCTTAGGTGGTGTTTTAGCATCAATTGCAATATTAATAAGAAGGGAAATAACATTTGCAGTTATAATGGGAGTTTTTGTAATAGAAACTTTATCAGTTATAATTCAGGTATTTTCGGTATTGGTATTTAAAAAGAAAGTATTTTTAATGACTCCACTTCATCATAATTTTGAAAAATTAGGATGGAAAGAACAAGATATAGTAAAACTATTTTGGATTATAGGATTAATTTTAGGAACGTTAGCCTTAGTATATGGAGCATGGCTTTAACAATTGATTTAATCAATTGTTTTTTTGTGGTATTTTTAACTTATCAATTTCATAACTTTAATTAGTAATTAACTAAAAAGGAGGAATTATTCTTGAATAAAAAGTTTGATTTAACTCTTATGATTACTATAATAATAACGTCTTTATATGGTATTATTATGATTTTTTCGGCCTCTAGTATTTGGGCTGAATATAAATTTAACTCCAAATTTCATTATGTGATTATGCAAAGCATATTTTTCATGATAGGAGTTATATTAATGATTTTTGTAAGTAAAGTGCCTTATAGGTACTATTTAAAAAAAGCAAATATCATTCTTTTAACATGCTTTATTCTTTTAATTCTTGTTTTAGTACCAGGAATTGGAACGGTAAGGAATGGTTCTAGAAGTTGGTTTGGAATAGGTGGTCTTGGTATTCAACCTAGTGAATTTATGAAACTGGCTCTCATTATATTTACTAGTAAATACATATATAATAATCCAAAAGATATGAAAAAAGTAACTAAGGGAGCGTTTCCTATTCTTTTAGTTACATTAATATCGTTTGGACTTATTATGCTTCAACCTGATTTTGGAACGGGTACTATACTTGTTATGACAATAGTTGCCATGCTTTTTATATCAGGTGTTAATTTTTCATTTTTTATAAAAATTGGATTAGTAGGTATGATATTAGTCGTTTTGCTAATTTTAAAAGCACCTTATAGAGTAAATAGAATAGTATCATTTTTAAATCCATGGAATGATCCTTTGGGAACTGGTTTTCAATCTATTCAGTCACTATTTGCTATAGGTCCAGGTGGACTTTTTGGATTAGGATTTGGAAATTCTATACAAAAACATTTTTACTTACCAGAACCTCAGACTGATTTTATTTTCTCTATTATATCTGAAGAATTGGGTATACTTGGGATAATAACAGTTTCTATTTTGTTTTTAACAATTATATTAAAAGGAGTAAAAATATCAATAAAAGCACCTGATAATTTTGCTAAATTTTTAAGTTTTGGTATAATATTTCAACTTGCATTTCAAACTCTTCTTAATTTATCAGTAGTAGTTGGTTTAGTTCCAGTAACAGGGGTTACACTTCCATTTTTTTCATATGGAGGAAGTAGTCTTATAATAACTTTAATAGAAATGGGAATGATATTAAATATATCTAGGTATAAGCAGAATTGATATGGTAAATTTTAAAGCAAATTACGTTATGTTTTGAAGAAAGATTTAAAAAAGATAGTAGATAAAAATTTATAAAGATATTAATAATTTAAACTTGACAAAATAACAATATATGTTACAATTATATTAACCTAAGAGAGTTGTTATAATCACGATTTAAAAGGAAAGTTTGTTTCTTTTTAAATGATAGTTAGTGTTTATAATCTATTTATTTAATAGTAGAAAATAGTTATGGTAACTAATCTTATTTGCTCTTAGGTGTTACAATTGTAAGTGAGAAAGAAAACTCACAGAAATAAGATATCACATTAAATACTGATAATATTTAAAAATGAATTTAGGGTTTGCTTAATTTCAGAGTGATTTTTCATTAAAAAACTAAGCGAAATAACGATTTTATCAGGATCGTTATTTTCTTTTTATCTAAAAGAAAAGTAATATGTGATTTTACTACATTTTAATCATATAATTATGATATAATACTTAATAGTAGGTGGATAATATGAGAGTAATTATATCAGCAGGTGGAACAGGTGGACATATATATCCTGCACTTGCAATTGCAAATAAAATAAAAGAAAAAGATAAGTCAGCAGAAATTTTATATATTGGAACAAAAAACAGAATGGAAAAAGATATAGTTCCTAGTTATGGATATAAGTTTATTGGCATAAGTGTAGAAGGATTAAAAAGGAGCTTAAGTCCACGCAATATAAAAAGTGTAATTTTATTTATAAATTCTATTAGAAAGTGTAAAAATATAATAAAGAAATTTAAGCCGGACGTTGTAATAGGAGTTGGTGGTTATGTTTCTGCTCCAACTGTTTATGCAGCTTACAAATTAGGTATAAAATGTTGTATACATGAGCAAAATTCATGCTTTGGTATGACTAATAAGTTTTTAAGTAAGTATGCAGATAAAGTATTTGTTTCTTTTAAAAGCTTAGAAGAAAAAATGAATGATAAAAAAATTATATATACTGGTAATCCTTGCAGTGAAAACGCTATTAATATAGTTCCTGCTTTAAAAAGTGATTATGGATTATCTGATACAAAAAAACTTGTTTTGATAGTTATGGGTTCTTTAGGTTCAAAAACAATTAATAATAAAATGAAAACAATGTTAACTTTATTTAATAATAAAGATTATGAAGTTTTATTTGTAACCGGAAAAAATTATTATGATGAATATAAAAACCTAAATTATACAAAGAATATAAAAATAGTACCTTACATAGATAACATGGTAAGTCTTTTAAAAAAAGTGGACTGTTTAGTATCAAGAGCGGGAGCAACAACACTAAGTGAAATTTCATCACTTAATGTTATTTCAATTTTAATACCAAGTCCTTATGTTACTGAAAATCATCAATATAAAAATGCCATGGACTTAGTTAGTAAAGAGGCTGCTCTTATCTTAGAAGAAAAGGATTTAAAAGGAGATAATCTTCTTAGGATGGTAGAAAAAGTACTAAATAACAAAGTTTATGCAAACAAAATAAAGAAAAATTTAAAAGAATTTGAGGTTAAAAATAGTGCAAGTATGATTTACGATGAAATAGTAAAGTTAGTGGGGATAAAAAATGAAAGAAGTAATTAGTTTTATTAAAGATAAAAAAATAGGTTCATTTAAGGAAAATGTTAGTATAAAAAATCTTACAACATATAAAATAGGTGGAGTAGCAAAGATAGTTGTTTATCCTAAAGATTATAAAAAGCTTATTTTGTTAATTAAATATTTAAGAGAAGAAAAAGTTAAATATAAAATCATAGGATATGGTTCAAATCTTATTTTCAGTGATGATACTTATGATGGTGTATTAATAAAATTAGACTGTTTTAATGAGCTTAAAATAAGTGATACAATAATTAAAGTAGGAGCTGGAGTAAGCTTAGTAAAGTTATCTTATAAAGTTGGGGCAAAAGGTCTTACTGGTCTTGAATTTGCATCAGGAATTCCTGGTAGTATAGGTGGTGCAGTTTTTATGAATGCGGGGGCATATAAATCAGATATGGGATATATTGTTTCTGAGATAAAAGTAATAACTCCCACATTAGAGGTTAAGACGCTATATAATAAAGATTTAAATTATAAATATAGATCATCTTTTTTGCAAACGAATAGAGAATATATTTGCGTAGAGGCTACAATAGTTTTAAGACATGGTGATAAAAAAGAAATAAAAGAGTTAATGGAACAAAGAAGGCAAAAAAGATTTATTACACAACCTTTAGAATATCCTTCGGCAGGTTCAGTATTTAGAAATCCTGAAAATTTATTTGCAGGTAAGTTAATTGAAGATTGTAATTTAAAAGGTTATACAATAGGTGGTGCTAAAGTAAGTAATAAACATGCCAATTTCATAATCAACTATAATAATGCCAAGGCAAGTGATGTAAGAAATTTAATTTTATATGTTCATGATAAGGTTAAAAATGAAAAAAACATTGACTTGAAAATAGAACAAGAATTTGTTAATTGGGAGTAAAAAATGAAAAAGAAAAAAAGACGTAGAAGACTTAAAATAGGAAGATTATTTTTACTGTTACTTATTTTAGGAGTAATTTCTTTTGCGTTTATGAAATTTTTTGATATCAAAATAAGAAATATAGTTATAAAGGGAAACTCAATATTAACTGATCAGGAAATAATAGAATTAGCTAATTTACAAAATTATCCCTCATATTTAGAAGTTTTTTCATACAAAGTAAAAAAGGATATATTAAAGAGTAAATATGTAAAAGAAGCTAAAGTATATAAGGGGTTACTTTCAGTTAATATTAAAATCAAAGAAGCTAAAGTTTTATATATAGATTCTTTAACAAATGATAAAATAACTATGACATCAAAAATAAATGATAATAAAATAATATGTGTTCCCGTTTTAACTAATAGTATTCCTAAGAAAAAGCAGGCCGAGTTTAAAGAAGCCATGAATAAAATAAATAAAGATGTATTATGTCAAATGTCAGAGATAAAATATGATCCTAATAGTATAGATGATGACAGATATTATGTTTATATGAATGATGGCAACACGGTATATTTAACCGTTAATAAATTTAAAAAAATAAATAAATATAATACTATACTAGAGAATATAGGAAAACAAAACGGAACTCTTTATTTGGATTATGGAGATTATTTTGAAGCAAAATAATCTTTTTTCTTTAAAAAAATTGATTTATATAGTATAATATTGTCATATGGTATAAAACATATGATAGGAGTTTGTGCTTATGAAAAAAATATATACTTGTATTGATATTTCATCTGATACTATAAGAGTTTTAGTTAGTGAATATTATCAAGGTAAGCAGAGAACTTTAGCTTGCTCATCCGTTAGAACGAAAGGTGTTAAAAGTGGAGTTATAACTGATGAAGGGTTACTGGTAGAAAGGCTTAAACTTGCTCTTGATGATATTAATTCAAGGATAGATGTTGATATTAAAAAGGCAATTTTAATAATTCCACCACTAGATGCTGAATATAATTTAGTTCACGGAAATGTTCCAATTGTAAATGAAGAACATATGGTAACTAAAAAAGATGTTATGAGAGTTCAGAATGCAACTTTAAATGACGTTTTGCCAAATATGGAATTAGTTAGCATAACTCCAATAGATTTTACCATTTATGAAAACGGATCTGAAATTGAAACATTAAAAGATCCAACGAATAAAATTTGTGATAGATTAGGAATTAGGGCTATGCTTTCATTGGTTCCAAAAACTCATGTTATTTCTTATGTTAAAGTGGCAGAAGCTGCAGGTATAGAAGTAGTTGATTTGGCATTATCTTCTATATGCGATTATGAAGAAGTAAGAACAGAAGAGATGGATTTAACTGGTAGTGCAATAATTAACATAGGAAAGGATATAACTACGGTGTCTGTTTTTAATAAAGGAATAATAACTAATAGTAGTATACTAAAAATAGGCAGTAAAATAATAGATGAAGACATTTCTTATATTTATTATATTAATAAGAAAAATGCAAGAAGAGTAAAGGAAAACTTTGGTATAGCATCATCATTATATGCATCTAAAACAGAAACGTATGAGGCAAGAGATGTTAATGGAAAACTAGTTAATATTAATCAATTTGAGCTTGCTAAAATTATTAATAAAAGGCTTTCTCAAATTCTAAATATTGCAAAAAATGAATTAAAAGTATTAACAAATAAACAAATTCGTTATATAATGGTGTTAGGTGGTATAACGGATATACCAGGTATTAATTTTGCTATCGAAGATATTTTAGGAAAAGATGCTAAAACCTATAGTTTAAATACATTAGGTATAAGAAAGGCAAGATTTATTACCGTATCTGGTGCAATTAAGCACTTTATTAAAAAGATAAAATTAAGGGGAAAACAATATTCAATGTTTAGTAGTGATGATGAGGATAACCTTATTCATAGTAAAACCAGAATAGGTAGAAGTGATTCTGTATTTGGAAGGTTTTTTAGCTACTTTTTTGATAATTAAGGAGGAAATAAAATGTTTGGTTTACCAGTAGATCAATTAGCAAAAATTAAGGTTATCGGTGTTGGAGGCGGTGGCGGAAACGCTGTTAACAGAATGATTGAGTGTGGAGTAAGGGGTGTTGAGTTTATTGTTGCAAACACAGACTTACAAGTATTAAATAGTTCAAAAGCAGAAACAAAGATTCAAATTGGTTCAAAAATTTCTGCGGGTCTTGGAGCTGGAGGTCGCCCTGAAATAGGAAGAGAAGCCGCTTTAGAATCTAAAAAAGAAATAGAAGAGTCCTTAAAGGGTGCTGATATGGTATTTATAACTTGTGGAATGGGTGGTGGAACAGGTACTGGAGCTGCTCCTGTTATAGCAGAAATAGCCCAAAATTTAGGTGCTTTAACAGTAGCTATAGTAACAAAACCATTTACTTTCGAAGGTAAAAGAAGAATGGCACAAGCTATAGAGGGATTATCAGAATTAAAAAATAACGTAGATACTTTAATAGTTATTCCAAATGATAGATTAAGAGAAATAATAGACAAATCAACACCAATGGTAGAAGCTTTCCATGAGGTTGATAATGTACTTCATAGAGGTGTACAATCTATTTCTGATTTAATTGCTGTAACAGGTTTAATAAACCTTGATTTTGCTGATGTTAAAGCAGTAATGGAAAAAAGTGGAAATGCTCTTATTGGTATAGGTATGGGAACAGGTGAAAATAGAGCTGTTGAGGCAGCAAGACAAGCTGTTTCAAGTCCTCTTTTGGAAACTGATATATCTGGAGCAACTGATGCAATCATAAATATTACTGGTGGAGCAAATCTTACTTTATTTGAAGCTGAAGATGCGGCTGAGGTTGTAAGATCAACTTCTAATAATGATATTAATACTATATTTGGTGCGGTAATTAATGAAAATTTAACTGACGAGGTAATTGTTACGGTAATTGCAACAGGTTTTGAAAAAAATGAGCAAAAGCTAAAAGAGAATAATGAAAATAAAGTACAACAATCAAGCCAACCAACAAGAGTTGGAAATATGATTCAAGACGATGATGATGACGATGATGATATACCAAGCTTTTTAAAAAATAGAAGAAGTTTTTAAAATTTTAAACTATAATTAGACACTTTAATTAGTGTTTTTTTTTTATAATTAAATTATGGTGATTTAAATGAAAATATATGTTGATTTGATTTTACTATTGAACTTTTTTTTAGATTTTGTTTTACTAATGGGTGTTAATTTATCTCTTAGACGTAATTTTAGTATACCAAGAATTATGTTAGCAGCATTTATAGGAAGTTTAAGTGTTTTGTTATTATTTATTAGTTTAAATTCTTTTTCTTTATTTTTAATAAAAATTTTAATATCAATAATAATGGTTATTTTGGCATTTAATTTTAGGGATATTAAATATACCTTTAATAATTTATTATACCTATATTTATTTAGCATATTATTAGGTGGTATTTTGTATTTTGTTAATGATTCTTTATCATATAAAAATACTGGCTTAATCTTTTTTCATAATGGATTTAGTATAAACATATTATTAATAATAATATTAACTCCATTATCCGTGTTTTTATACATTAAAAATATAAAAAAACAGAAAGATGAATTATCTAATTATTATGATGTTACTATAATATTTTTAAATGGAAAAGTAAGCCGTTTAACAGGCTTTTTAGATACTGGTAATAATTTATATGATCCATATAAGAAAAGACCTATAATAATGATTAACAAAGAAGTATTGAAAGGATATAGGCCTAAATGTTTATTAGTTCCTTGTTTAACAGTTAATAAGGAAAGTTTAATAAAATGTTTTAAAGTAAAGAAAATAGTCATAAATGGTAAATTAATAAAAGACGAAATTTTAGTTGGTATAAGTGACAATAATTTTAAAATAAGTGGAGTAGACTTGTTATTGCATAAAAAAATTATAAAGGAGAATAAAAAATGAAGAGATTAATTAGTTTTATTAAAAATTTGTTTAAAAAAGTAAATAATATGTTTTTTGTAGGAGCCTTAGATGCTCTCCCAGAACCATTAAAAAAAGAAGAAGAAATTAAATATCTATCTTTAGCAGCAAAAGGGGATGTAGAAGCTAAAAACAAACTTATAGAGCATAATTTAAGATTAGTAGTTTACTTATCAAAAAAATATGAAAACACTAAAATAGATTTAGAAGATTTAGTAAGCATAGGTACTATTGGTCTTATAAAAGGAATAAATACATACAAGATGGATAAAAATATAAAGCTTGCAACTTATGCATCAAGATGTATAGATAACGAAATTCTTATGTATCTTAGAAAAAATAAAAAAAGAAATGCAGATGTATCTTTAGAAGAATCCTTATCTTTTGATGCTGAAGGAAATGAACTTCATCTAGAAGATATATTAGGTACCGATGCTGATTTAGTTACAAAGCAATTAGAGGATAATGATCTTAAAGATACTCTTTTAAAAGAAATAGAAAAATTGCCAAAAAGAGATAAAGAAATAATGAAATTAAGATATGGTCTTTTTGGACAAAAAGAAATTACCCAAAAGGAATTAGCTAAAAAACTAAATATATCACAAAGTTATATATCAAGAATAGAAAAAAAAGTTATAAAAAAAATAAAGGAAACTATAAAAATATAATATATTTAAAATGAGTTGTTTTAAAATAAAATTAATGTTATATTTATAATAGAGGTGAGTTATATGAACGATAGTAAAACCACTTTTTTAAACAAGGATAATAAAAATAGAAGTAAAATAGTGTTTAAAGAATTTCCTAATCATAAAAATAAAGAAAAACAACCACAAAAAACTTTAAATAATTACAAAATAAATAGTAAAATATTATTTGCATTTTTAATGATTGTTATCTTAATTTTGTTTATAACTTCAAGTTTTTTAAATAAAAAATTATTAGATACATATGGTGATTTTAATATAAAAGAAATAATCAATCGTTTATGAAAAAAATTTTGTTTAATGCATAAACTATATTAGGGTGATTATCATGAAAGAGGAGTTTAAATTATTTGTAAAAAAAAGACCAGAACTTATAAAATATGTTAATTCTGGTGAGATGACTTGGCAAAAGTTTTATGAACAATGGTCACTTTATGGTGAAGATGAGGAAGTTTGGAAAAAGTATAAATCCGTAAGTGAAAATAAAAATGAAAGCAATTCTTTTAATATTTCAACAATTACTAATATGTTGAAAAAAGTAGATATGGATCAAGTTAAAAAGGGTGTTAATAGCCTTCAGAAAGTTGTTGAACTTCTCCAGGGCCTTGTTGCAAAAGATACAGTAATGCCTACAAAAAATGATGTATATGAGCCAAGACAACTGTTTAAGAAGTTTGAAGATTAATGGATTTTAAAATAAAGCTTTTTCTTGATTCAAACCCTAATTATAAAAATTATTTAAGATCAAATTCGTATTGGTATAAAACTCTTATAAGAGATCCTTCTTCTTTTAATTTATTTATAAATGAAGTTAAGGAAAAATATAAATTAAGAACAACTGATAAAATAAATAACGTAATTGATAAGATTGATATGGTAAGCAAATTAATAAACGTAATAGGAGATAAATAATGCAAGATAAAATATTTGAAGTAATTGATTATTTAGATTCAAGTAATTTAAAAAAACAATTAGACATAGTAAAAAATAAGATAAATAAAAACACTAATAGTAAAAAACTTATTAATGATTTTAATAAAGAAAAAGAGTTATATGAAAAGTACGGAACTTTTTCATCGTTTATAGAAGCTAAAGTAAAACTTATGAAAGATCCTTTAATTAAAGAATATATAAACTTACAAAATAAAGTTAATATGCTTTCTATTTATATTAATAAAAAAATAAATGACATTACTAAATAAGTAATGTTTTTTAGTATATATATGATAAAATATTAATAGGTGATATAAATGAAAATAATAAGTGGAAAATATAAAGGAAGAGTGATAAATGGCTTTTTTATAAATGGTACAAGACCTACTATGGATAGGGTAAAAGAATCTGTTTTTGCTATGATTCAAGATTATATAAAAGACTCTATTGTTTTAGATTTATATTCTGGAAGTGGTAATTTAGCTATAGAAGCTATATCAAATGGAGCTAAATATGCTTACTTAGTTGATAATAGTAAAGATGCTATTAAAATGATTAAAAATAATATTAATATGCTTAATATAGATAATGCAATAATAATAGAAGATGATGGTAAAAATGCATTAAAAAAACTTATAGATGATGATATTTTATTTGATATTATATTCCTAGATCCTCCATATAATACAAATGAATTAGATAAGATATTAAAAGTATTAAATGATAATAATGATAAACTTAATAAAGATATTTTAATAATATGTGAAACAACTTTAAATATAGATTATAATAAATATAATAAATTTAAAATATATAAAGAAAAAAAATATGGTGATAAAATAGTTACTATCTTAAAAATGATATAAATAGGTGTAAAATTATATTTAAATAATTGACAATAATTATTTAAAATGATACGATTATTATGTTAATAAGATAGATAAGAAAGGAATAATAATATGAAAAAAATGAATAAAAAAGGTTTTACTTTAATAGAACTTCTAGCAGTAATAGTAGTACTTGCTATTGTAATGGTAATTGCAACTCAAAAGATAACTGATGTTGTAAATAATTCAAGGGCTAATGCTTTTATTTCATCATATAAGTCGATAATAAAACAGGTTAAGACAAACATAGTTGCTGATCCAGACAGTATTGCTTGTAAAGATACAAATGAATGTAAATCACTTTATGATATTTCTACTAATGATTATGGGTTATCTGTTGTTTTAACTAATGATACATATAATGTTCATTTAACTGTAACATCTACGGGTAAATTTAAAAACCTAGATTTAACTAGGTATGGTGATGCTGCTGGTACTAAAGAAGTAACCAATGAAGATGGTAGTACTACTAAAAAATCTGTATGTGTAGGTTCTAAAATTGATAATACTGTTACAAATTGTTCTGCTAAAGATATAAATGGCAGTGTTAAACAATAATTGAAAAACTTCTATCTAAAATTATAGAAGTTTTTTTTAAAATGAATTATACTTAAAAAAGGAGTTTTTAATATGTTATTAATAGGAAGTCATGTATCTTTTAAAAGTAGTGAACAACTTTTAGGAAGTGTAAAAGAAGCTATAAGTTATAATTCAACTTGTTTTATGTTTTATACAGGAGCTCCACAAAATACTAAGAGGTGTAAATTAGATTATGGCTTAACATTAAAGGCCGTTAATTTGCTTCATGAAAATAATATATCTTTGAAAAATTTAGTTATTCATGCACCTTATATAATTAATTTAGCTAATAACTTAAATAAAGATAAATATTTATTTAGTATTAATTTTTTGAGTGAAGAGATAAATAGAGCTAACATGTTAGGAATTAAAAGAGTTGTTTTACATCCTGGGTGTTTTACTAATTTATCTTTAGATGATGGTATAAATAATATAATTAATGCTCTAAATTTAGTTATTAAACCTAATTTAGATGTTAGTATATGTCTTGAGACTATGGCTGGAAAGGGAACTGAGGTAGGTTTTAAATTAGAACACATTAAAAAAATAATAGATGGTGTTAAGTATAAAGATAAATTAATGGCTTGTTTAGATACTTGTCATTTAAATGATGCAGGTTATGATATGTCTAATTTCGATAAGTTTTTAGATGATTTTGATAATATAATCGGAATAGAAAAGATAGGATGTGTTCATGTTAATGATTCTCTTAATGTTTTATCATCTAAAAAAGATAGACATGCAAATATAGGGTATGGTACTATTGGCTTTGATTCATTAATTAAAATTATATATAATGATAGATTAGAAAATGTACCAAAAATACTTGAAACACCATATATAAATAAAAGCTATCCTCCATATAAATTTGAAATAGAAATGATTAGAAAAAAGATGTTTAATAAAAATTTATATGAAGATGTAATAAATTATTATGAAAGTTAATGATTTTATTGTAAATAAATACTTGCAAAAATCATAAATATAATGTATATTATTAGTGTTACCTTATCTTGGGTGTTTGGAAAGTACTCCTAACCACATCTTAGGTATAGGCGAATAAATAAAAAAAGGAGGAATATACTTATGTTAAAAAAAGAAGTTAAACAAGAAATTATAAAGAAGTATGCAACTCACGAAGGAGATACTGGTTCTCCAGAAGTTCAAATTGCAGTTTTAACTGAAGAAATTAACGTATTAACTAATCACTTAAAGGAAAACATTCATGATTTCCATTCAAAAAGAGGATTATTAATGAAGGTTGGTAAAAGACGTAATTTACTTAATTACCTTAAGAAGACTGACGTTAACAGATACCGTGAATTAATTAAGTCATTAGGATTAAGAAAGTAATTTATTTTGTAAAGTAGGCACTCTTTTTTGGGTGTCTTTTTATATAGATTAAGGAGATGTAATAATGGAAAAAAGAATATTTGAAACAGAATTTAGAGGTAGAAAATTAACCGTTGAAGTAGGAGAATTAGCTAAACAAGCTGATGGTGCAGTATTAGTAAGATATGGTGATACAGTGGTATTATCAACTGTATGTGTAAGTCATGATGCTAATATATTATCGGACTTTTTCCCTTTAATGGTCTTATACCAAGAAAAGTTATATTCTGTAGGTAAAATACCTGGTGGATTTATTAAAAGAGAAGGAAGACCAACGGAAAACGCAACACTTGCAGCTAGAATGATAGATAGACCAATGCGTCCTTTATTTCCAGAAGACTTTAGAAATGAAGTGCAAGTTGTAAACACTATTTTATCAGTAGACCCTGATAATTCACCTGAGCTTACTGCAATGCTTGGATCATCTATTGCAACATCTATTAGTAAAGTTCCGTTTGATGGACCAATCGCAGGAGTTAAAGTTGGAAGAATAAATGGTAAGTTTATAATTAATCCAACTGTTAAAGAATTAGAAGAATCAGATATAGACCTTACTGTTGCAGGTACAATGGATGCAATTAATATGGTTGAAGCAGGAGCTAAAGAAGTAAGTGAAGATGATATGCTTGATGCATTAATGTTTGGTCATGAAGCAGTAAAAGAACTAGTTAAGTTTGAAAATAAAATAATAAAAGAACTAGGTCAAGAAAAAATGGAATATGAAGCTCTAGAAATAACAGATGAGCTTAAAGATGAAATTTCATCTCTTGCAAAAGATCAATTAGATAGTGCAATGCGTATTAAAGATAAACTAGAAAAATATGCTGCAATAGACAAAGTAAAAGAAGATGTAGTATCTAAATTTGAATATGAAAATGAAGATTTAGATAAGGATGCTTTAAACGAACTTTTAACAAAAGTTAAGTTATGTTTAGGAATGATTGAATACGAAGTATTTAGAAAGATTGTTGTTAAAGAGAAAAAACGTGCAGACGGAAGAAAAATGACTGAGATAAGACCTCTTTCAACAGACATTGATTTACTTCCAAGAACGCATGGATCAGCTTTATTTACCCGTGGTGAAACACAAAGCTTGTCAGTTGTAACATTAGGTGCACTTGGAGAACATCAAATAATAGATGGCCTTTCTCCAGAAGATCAAAAAAGATTTATGTTACATTATAACTTCCCACAATTTTCTGTTGGTGAAACAGGACGTTATGGTGCTCCAGGACGTCGTGAAATAGGACATGGTGCATTAGGAGAAAGAGCACTTGCTCAAGTTATGCCATCTGAAGAAGAATTTCCATACACAGTACGTGTTGTATCAGAAATATTAGAATCAAATGGTTCATCATCACAAGCATCTATTTGTGCTGGATGTATGGCTTTAATGGCTGCTGGTGTACCAATAAAAGCTCCAGTTGCAGGTATTGCAATGGGACTTATTACAGATGGTGATGACTATACAATACTAACTGATATTCAAGGTATGGAAGACCATTTAGGTGATATGGACTTTAAGGTTGCAGGTACAAAAGATGGTATTTGTGCACTTCAAATGGATATAAAAATAAAAGGTATTACTAAAGAAATATTAAGTAAGGCATTAGCACAAGCTAAAAAAGCAAGACTTGAAATATTAAAGGTAATAGCAAAACAAATAAAAGAACCAAGAAAAGAAGTTAGTAAGTATGCTCCTAAAACTCTTACATTTACAATTGATCCAGGAAAGATAAAAGACGTTATTGGTAAAGGTGGAGAAATGATTACAAAGATTATTTTAGAGGCCTCAAACGTTGAAACCGTAACTGATATGAATGCTGTTAAAGTAGATATAGAAGAAGATGGAAGGGTAATTATTTATCATACTGATAGTGATATAATTAATAAAACTGCTGATATGATTAAGAACGTTATAAAGGAAGTAGAAATAGGTAAGATTTATACCGGTCGTGTTGTAAAAGTAATAGAAGAATTAGGATGCTTTGTAGAACTTTGGGAAGGATGCGAAGGATTAGTTCACATCTCTCAATTATCAGATAAGAGAGTTTTAAAGACATCTGATGTTGTAAACGTTGGAGATGAAATAATTGTTAAAGCAACAGGATTTAAAAATGGTAAGTTAAACTTATCTAGAAAAGAAGTATTAGTAAAAGATAAGATTAAAGATGAAAAACCATCAAAAAAGAAAGAAGAAAAGACTGAAGAGTAATTTCTTCTTTTTTCAATTAATAAAAAAATATACTAAATCATTAGTATATATTCATAGTCATTTATATATTTATTAGTAGGCTTAAAATATTTTGGTTCTTTTTTTACAAATTTAAAACCAAGTTTTTCACAAACTCTTTTTGACTTATCATTTCCTTCATAAAAATGTATAATTATTTTTTTATAATTAAGCTTTTTTAAATATTGTATAATTTCTCTTAAAGCTTCAGGAATGTATCCATTTCCCCAATAGTCTGGATGTGCGTTGTATGATATTTCTATTGAACTATCTTTATCATTTTCTCTGTCTGCAATTATATTTCCAATAGGTTCATTTGAGTTTTTTAAAAATATGTACCAGTCAAACATTCTTTCATTTTCGCATTCTTTATAGTATTCATCCTTGTTTTCACCGATAAAATCAATTCCTTCTTTTAATTTTACGAGATTATTTCTTCCATCTACTCCCGTACACTTAGTTAAATCGTATTCATAAATTTTTTTACAAGCTAATGAAGTTCCTTTATCTATTATTAACCTGTTAGTTTCTAATCTTTTTGTTTCGTATTTTCTCATCTTTTAATTCTCCTATAATTTTTTCTACAAATATCACAGTTATGCTTAATAAGAGCTGTTTGCGTACTTTACAAATATATCAAAAAAGTTACCATCTTTATTATTCAAAGTAAAATCATATATTATTATCATATCATATTTTTCTGTTTTACAATCAAAATAAAATGCGTATAGTGCTCAAATAAGAGTTACACGCCATATTTAACTTGTTTTAGCATTTTGTTTATTGGAAATTATATTTAATTTTTTTATAATATTGTTAAGTGATATTAAAACCTGTAAAAAGGTAAGGAGATAATATATTAAAGAAATATTGTAAACTAGGATTAATTACATAATATATGAATAAATTTGATATATCATTTATCGAACTTTCTAAACATAGATATTTCAAAACCATCATATAGTGAGGATTCTATGAATATATATTTTTATAAAGGGGATCTTTAATTAGTGAGTCAAGGAAGAATATGATTTCTTCTTTTTTCTTACATATTTTGACACATTTTAAACAAACCTTTATAATAATATATAAATATTAGGAGGTATTTATATGCTTAAAGTACTAATAGTAGAAGATGAAACGGGTATTAGAACTATAATTAAAAAGTATTTAAGTAAGTTTGATATTACTTGTATTGAAGCAGAAAATGGTAAAAAAGGACTTGATATATTTACCAAAAATAAAGATGGTATAGACCTTATTTTAATGGATGTTATGATGCCAGAGATGGATGGGGTTTCTGCAACAAAAAAAATAAGAGAAATAAGTGATGTTCCAATTATTATGTTAACTGCTAAAGCGGAAGATGAAGATGAAATAGAAGGTTTAGAAGTTGGAGCAAATGATTATATTACAAAGCCATTTAATTTAGATGTTTTACTTCTTAGAATAAAAAAACTAATTAATTTAGATAGTAATAATGAGTTAGAATTAGTTAAAGAGCAGCGTGCAGTAAGAAAAAATGGAAGATTAATAGAACTTACTAAAAAAGAGTATTTGATACTAGAATATTTCTTTTCTAATCCTAATATCATATTAACTCGTGACCAAATATTAAATAGGGTTTGGGGAATAGATTACTTTGGTGATGATCGTGTTGTTGATACTAATATAAAAAGAATAAGAAGGAAAATAGATGAAGATAAAAAATACATTAAAACAGCTAGTGGAACAGGTTACATCTTTGTCAAATAAAAAAAGAGTATCAATAAAATATAAGATCTTTATAGGAGCAGTTTTATTCATAATTTTAAATATAATCATTAATTTATTAATAGTTAAAGTATCTATTAATGATATATATTTAGCATTAGAAAAGAAAGAGTTAAAAAGCGTATATTATAATATTTTAAAAACTAAAAATGATGATCGTATTACTGATGTTATTTATGATGCTAATAATAATGGCATTAAAGTTAAGATAATGGATTCTAATTTTAACATATTATATACTATATTTTCAGATAGAATAAATGATCGTTTTACTGATCTTGACCTTGTTTTATTAAATTCTTTAAGGGATTCTAAAAGTAAGATAATAGTTCTTAATAACTACAAGAAAAATGGTTATGATTTGCATCTTGTTGGCAAAACAAATAATGGTTATGCAATTATATCTACATCTATTGAATCAATAAAAAAAGATGCTAAAACAACTATGATAGTAATATTTTTAACGTCTTTGATATCTCTTTTAATTCTTTTAGCATTTTCATACTTTATATCTAAGTTATTTAGTAAAAAGATAAATGAAATAAAAGAAGTAACTGATGATATTACAAATCTTAAGTTTAACAAAAAAATAAACGTTACTACAAACGATGAATTAGGGGATTTATTTAACAATGTAAACATAATGAGTAAAAGGCTAGAAGATAATATAAAAGAGCTTAATAAGGCTAATATTAAGCTTAAAGAGGATTTAATAGAAAAAGAAAAACAAGAAAATGCTAGAAAGAAGTTAATCGCTAATATTTCTCATGAATTTAAAACTCCTCTTACGATAATATCTGGGTATAGTCAGCTTATGTTATCTGAGACTAAAGATGAAGAAAATAAAAAAAATTTAAATGTTATGATTAGTGAGGCTGAACGTCTTAGTAATTTAGTTCATGAATTTTTAGAACTTTCAAAACTAGAAAGTGGAAACATAAAATTAAATAAAGAAAAGGTAGATATAAATACTTTAATAAAAGAGGAAATAGATAAGTTAGATGTTGATATTAAAAATAAAGGAGCAAACGTCACTTTAAAGCTTTGCAAAAAAGCAGAATTATTCGTAGATAAAAAGGAGTTTACAAAGGTAGTAGAAAACCTACTTACTAATGCAATTAAGTTTACTAAGGGTGATAAAAGAATAGTTGTTAAAACGTATGTAAAAGATGAATACTTTTATTATGAAGTATATAATAGTGGAGATAACATAAAAGAAAGTGATTTAAAAAATATATTTAATTCATATTACAAAGATAAAAGTACCAGAAATAAAAATGGAACTGGTCTTGGTCTTACGATAGTAAAGGTAGTAGTTGATATGCATAATGGAGAATGTTTTGTTAAAAATACAAGTGATGGCGTTAAGTTTACGATTAAAATAAAAAAATAGGAAAATGATTTTCCTATTTTTTAACGTCTAATAAAACTGGCATAATAATTGGTCTTCTACCTGTTTTTTCATATACGAAAGATAATAAATCAGTAATTATTTGACTTTTTAATTCACCATAATTAATATTTTTCTTTGTTAATTCTTTATTTACTGTATTATAAACAATTTGTTCTATTTCATTTAATAATTTCTCATTTTCATTAACAAGTATAAAACCTCTTGTTGTAATATTTATTTTGCCAAGTAATTTTTTTTCTTCCATGTTAATATTGCATATTGCAACTAAAATACCATCATTAGCCATTATTTTTCTATCACGAATAACAATATTTCCAATATCACCTATACGGTTTCCATCAACATATACATCATCTGCTCCTATATTGCCAATTTTTCTTATACCTTCCTTATTCATTGCTAGGGCATCTCCATTAGAAAGTAAAAACGTTTTTTCTTTTGGAATATCACAATCCATCGCTAAGTCTTGATGAGCTTTAAGCATTCTATATTCACCATGTATTGGCATGAAATATTCTGGATCAATTAATCTAATCATTAATTTTAATTCTTCCTTATTTCCATGCCCAGATGTATGAATTTCATTTTCGGCATTATTAACAAAGACTTTAACACCTTGTAAATATAACTGGTTAATTGTTTTAGCAACTGATGCATTATTACCAGGAATTGGATTAGATGAGAAGATAACCGTATCCGTAGGTCTTAATTTAATTTGTTTATGAGTACCATTTGCTATTCTAGATAAAGCAGCAAGTGGTTCTCCTTGTGACCCAGTACATAAAAGGCATACTTCTTCAGGTGGAAGAGTGTTTGCAACATCTGGTGAAACAAATATTTTATCATCCTTGATGTATCCACCTTCTATTGATATTTCAATATTGTTTTCCATGCTTCTTCCAAATAAAGCAATCTTACGATTGTTCTTTTTACAAGTTTCAACGATGTGTTTTAATCTATATATGTTAGATGCAAATGTAGCAAGTATTATTCTTCCTTTTTTCTTCTCAAATATTTCTTGTAATTCCTCTTCAACTTTAGATTCACTAACAGAAAAACCTGGTGACAAAGCGTTAGTTGATTCACTCATTAACAGTCTAACTCCATCTTTTCCAGTATCAGACATTTTATGAATATCACTCATTGGTCCGATTGGTGTTAAATCAAACTTAAAATCCCCTGTTTCAACAATTTTACCGTTAGGCGTGTTAACTATTATACCGTGAGAATCTGGAATAGAGTGAGTTGTTGCAAAAAATTCAACTTGTAAATGTTTAAAATTAACTTTAGTATTTTCATTATAAACCTTTAAGTTATCATAACTTATATTTTTGTCTAGTAATTTTCTTTTAATTAATCCGCAAGCTTGATTAGGTGCATATATAACTGGAATGTTAACAGTTTGAAGTAGATATGAAATACATCCTATATGATCTTCATGCCCATGCGTTATAAAAAGTGCCTTAATCTTATCTTCGTTTTTCTTAAGAAAAGTAAAATCTGGTATAACATAATCTATTCCCATTAATTCATCTTTAGGAAACATTACACCCGCGTCAATAATAATTAGTTCATCATCGTGCATAATAACGTACATGTTTTTTCCAACTTCTCCAAGTCCGCCTAGCGCAACTATAAGTGTTTCTGCACGATTAATATCAAAACTTTTCATTTTTATTTATAACTCCTTTCTATTTAGTTAATAATTATAAAAGAATTAACGAATAAAATTATACTATTTTTTTGAAATTTTGTCCATTGTTTGATATAATGTTATGGGTGATTAATTTATGGTAAATATTATTAAGCTAAAATCTGTTAATGATGCTTTAACTTATTTAAGTAAAGAAGATGCTATAGCAAAAGCTATTTTAACTTATTATGAAGAAGAAAAAAAAGTAGCAAAAAAGGTAGAAGGTATAACTTTAAGTAATAAAGAAGATGTAATTTCATCTGCTAAAAATTTAAATAACTCAAAAAAATATCTAATTAACTGGATAAAAAGTGAATTAGGTGATAAAGAAGTAGATGATAAATCTAATTTAGTACAATATGTAAGTTTATATATAATAAATAATTTTAATAAGTTAGCATATGATAGAAATTCGCTTAACTATTATAATAAAATTATGGATATTAGAAAAAATCTTAAAAATAACTTTTCACTTAAAATGCAACTAGCAATTATGATAAGATCTAAAATGATAATTGACAAATTATATAAAGAAGAAAAGTATGAAACAATAAATAACTTTATAGAGTATTTAAAATGTAGTAAGGAAATTGATGATGAATTACTTTACGTTATTTATTATGGACTATATGATGGAAAAGTACAAACTAATTTAATGTATGATTTAGATGAAAAAGAAGATAATGATAAAGTTTTTCTATCATTGTTAGAAAGTGATGATTATCTTCCATACAGTATTATAACTAGTTTATGTAATGACGCGGAATTTAAAAAATATAATAAATCTATTGTTATTACTATCATTAGTATGTATTTTAAACCTAAAATGGTAGGTGGAAAAGAAAACTTAAAAAGCATCGACATAATTCAAAAGTTATTTAAAAATGACGTTAAGAACCTTAATTCAGAGGCTTGTTTCTTAAATTTAAAACCATTATTTGACGAGTTGATGAAAAATTTATATTCAAATGATTCCGATTATGAGTTATTTAAATTATTTGATGACGTAAGAGATGGAAAAGTAATATTAGAAGAAAAGAAAGAAGATAAAAAACATGGGTCTATTTAGTAAGATTAAAGATACTTTTAAAAAAGATGATAAAAGTTACAAAACATATGAAAAGGGTCTTTCAAAAACAAGAAAAAACTTTGTAAACAAATTAGCTAATTTATCTAAAGAATATAACAGTATAAATGAAAATTATTTTGAAGAATTAGAAGAACTTTTAATAAATGCCGATATTGGTATTAATACAGTCATGAGTTTTATGGATAAATTACAAAAAAGAGTTGTTAAAGAAAAAATAACTGATCCTTCTTTACTTACAGAAATAATAATAGATGAGCTTTTTATTATATATGTTGATGGAGATATATTATCAAATAAAATTAATTATAATAAAGAAGGTCCAACAGTTATTTTGTTTGTTGGTGTAAATGGTGTTGGAAAAACAACTACGATAGCTAAAATTGCTTCTAAGTTTAAAAAGGAAGGAAAAAAAGTTCTTTTAGTTGCAGCAGATACTTTTCGTGCTGGAGCTAAAGAACAGCTTATTACATGGGGTGAAAAAGTAGGCGCTAAAGTTATATCTTCTTCAGATACAAAAGATCCTGCAAGTGTTGTTTATAAAGGACTTAGTTTTGCAAAGGAAGAAAAATATGACATCGTTTTAATAGATACGGCAGGTAGACTTCAAAACAAAGTAAACCTAATGAAAGAATTAGAAAAAATTAACAATGTAGGAAGTAAGTTAATACCTAATTGTCCTCATGAAACATTTTTAGTTATTGATGCAACAACCGGACAGAATGGAATAAACCAAGCTAAAGCATTTAAAGAAATAACTAATTTAACTGGAATTGTATTAACTAAGTTAGATGGCACTGCAAAGGGCGGAATTGTTCTTGCTATTAAAGATGAAGTAGGCATCCCAGTTAAGTATATTGGTCTTGGTGAAGGTAAAGATGATTTAGAAACATTTGATATAGAAAAATATATATATGGCTTATTTAAGGATATGATAAATAATGAATAAAAGAGATTATATAATTATTTTGTTTGATTATTATGAGTGTTTATTAAATGAAGATAATAAAGCATATTTTAAAGATTATTATTTTGAAAATTTATCTTTAGGCGAGATAGCTGAAAATAAAAATGTTAGTCGTAATGCCGTGCATAAACATATAAAAAGTGTTGAAGGAAAACTCTTGTTTTATGAAGAAAAATTGAAATTATATGAAAAAGATAAAGAATTAAGAAAAGTATTAGATAAAATAAAAGATCAAAATTTAAAAAAAGAAATAGAAAAAATATATAGTTAGGGGGGGTAAAATGTTTGAAAGTTTAACTGAAAAATTAGAAAAAGCGGTAAGTAAATTAAAAAATAACGGAACTATTACCGAAGATAATATAAGTGAAGCTATGAGAGACGTTAGATTAGCTCTTCTTGATGCCGATGTCAATTATAAAGTTGTAAAAGAATTTACTAATAAAGTAAAAGAAAAAGCACTTGGAGAAGAAGTTAAAAAATCGCTAAAACCTGGAGATGTATTTTTAAAAATATTAAAAGACGAATTATTAGAACTACTAGGTGATGCAAACTCTAGTATTGATTTATCTTCTAATCCTAGCATAATAATGTTAGTAGGTCTTCAAGGTAGTGGTAAAACTACAACCATTGGTAAATTAGGCAATTTACTTAGAAAGAAAAACGGTAAAAAACCTTTATTTGTTGCAGCTGATGTATATCGTCCAGCAGCAATAGAACAGTTAAAGCAATTAGGTCGAGAACTTAATATAGAAGTATATGAAGAGGGCCAAAAAGATGCAGTTAAAATCGTAGAAAACGGCGTTAATTACGCTAAGGAAAAAGGATATGATTTAGTCTTAATTGATACGGCAGGACGTCTTCACGTAGATGAAAAGTTAATGGATGAACTTAAAAATATAAATGAAAAAGTAAGTCCAAGTGAGATAATTTTAGTAATAGATGCAATGATTGGGCAAGATGCTATAAACGTTATAAATGGTTTTAATGATAAGCTTCCTCTTACTGGAACGATATTAACAAAGATGGACGGCGATACCAAAGGTGGTGTTGCTCTTTCTGCAAGACATTTAACTGGTGTTCCAATTAAGTTTATTGGTACATCTGAAAAGTTAGATGGTTTAACTGAATTTGATCCAGAAAGAATGGTATCTAGAATATTAGGTAATGGTGACATTATGTCAATCATTGAAAAAGCTGAAAGCGTAATTGATGAAAAAGAAGCTTTAACAACTGCTAAGAAAATGCAGGCAGGTAAAATGGACTTAGAAGATTTTTTATCTCAATTAAGGCAAATAAAAAAACTAGGTCCACTCGAAAATTTGCTTAAATTACTTCCAGGTGCTAGAAAAATTGGACTTAATAACATTAATATAGATCAAAAACAATTTGCAAGGCTAGAAGCTATTATATCTTCTATGACTATAAAAGAAAGGAAAAATCCAGATATAATAAAGTCATCTAGAAAACAAAGAATAGCAAATGGTAGTGGTACTAGCGTGCAAGAGGTTAACAAACTTTTAAATCAATTTGAACAAATGAAAAAAATGATGAAGATGATGAAAAATGGTAATTTTAAAATGCCTTTTTAATAAATAATTACATAAATTGGCTATAACCTATTCAAACATTTAAAATTCTCATACTATAAAGTAGGTAAGGGGGATTTTAAATGTTTTTTAATAATAAGTGCTGCTGCAACAAGGAAAGCATGGAGCAAGAAGCATACGCTATGAGAGATAATTGTGGTTGCGGTCCTATAATTGAACCAGTTACTGAAAGATGTATAGAAAGAAATATATGTCATAAAGTAGAACATGTTTGTCCAATTCATACAAGAATAGTAAATAATCACATTATTGAACATACATATAGACCAGAATATACTTGTTCAGAAGAAAATACAGTAACAAATATTGATCCAGGTTGTAGTGGACATAATTTCTAAAAGAAGGTATTTTAATATCTTCTTTTTTTTGATATAATTAGTATAGTATGGAGGTAATTATGGAATATGATTCAATAAGAAAACTTATAGATGAAAGAATAGAGGCGTTATTTCCAAATGAAAAAGACGATTATAATGATGATTTAACATATAAAGATATATTTTTCCCTAAACTAGAAGTTTTATTAGGAACTTTAGGCTGTATAAAAATACACGAAGGACAAGATCCATTAATTGTTTTTAACGAAGCAGGGTTATCAAAATCAGATTATGAAGCTCTTTCTTTTCTAATTGAAGAAGGTATGAAAATAAACAAACAAGATAATTCTCTTGAAATTCTTAAAGAACTTAATTCAAGGAGTAACTTGTTAATGAGAAGTTATGTAAATAAAGTAAGAAATAATATCATTAAAAATTCATCTAATTTGGAAGATGTAGAAAAGTTTGATAAAAAGGTGAAAGAGTTTTTTAATGATAATGAAAATATTTTTACTCCTTGTTATGTTTATGAAAAAGAATGTATCAAGAATAATGTAAAATAATGTAAAATTAGTTGATAAATATATTACAAAAGGTATATACTATAAATAAGGGGAGTGTGATATTAATGATTTATCCTTCTATTGACAAGCTACTTACTAAAGTAGGTTCTAAATATTTGCTTGTTCATATAGCATCAAGAAGAGCTAAAGAAATAGCAGAGACTGGACATTTACAAATGCCAGAATCAAAATATAAGTGTGAAAAAAATATTGGAAGAGCATTAGAAGAAGTAATGGAAGACTTAATACAAATAAATTAGTATTATGTTTTTTTTCTTATACGGAGGTTTTTTATGAAAATATTAAAATTTAAAAAACAATCAAAAGATAAGTATAAATTATATTTGGATGATAATAGTGAAATAACGTTATATGAAGATGTAATAATTAAAAACAATTTATTAATAACAAAACAAATAGATAAGAAGTTGTTAGATGATTTAGAAAAAGAAAATAATGATAGAAAAGCTTATATTTTAGCAGTTAATTATATTTCTATTAAAATGAGAAGTATTAAAGAAATAAATGATTATCTTATAAAAAAAGATTTTTGCCATAAAGTTATAAATGAACAAATAAAAAAATTAATTAAGGATGGATATTTAAATGATGAAAAGTTTGCTGTTTCGTTTATTAATGATAGTATTAATTTAACTAATAAGGGACCTTTAAAAATTAAAAAAGAATTAATAGGATACGGTGTTAATAAAGAAATTGTAGATGAAAAAATAGACTTAATAGATAGCAATACAGTAAGAAATAAACTAGAAAAGTTAATAGATAAACAACTACGAATAAAAAAGGGAAGTATGAATGCCGTTAAGTTAAAACTTATTAATTATTTTGTTAACTTGGGTTATTCTAAATGTATGATAGATGATTTGCTATCTAATAAGGAAATAACCTCAGATAAAACAAGATTAAAAAAGGATTATGAGAAACTATATAATAAATATAAATTTAAATATGATAAGCAAGAACTTTTATATTTTATATCACAAAAACTATATTCTAAAGGGTATACAGCAAATGATATAAAAGAGATTATATTAGAAGAAAAATAAGGACCAAAAAAACGTGTTTTTTGGTCCTTAATTTATATTATTTATTGTTACTTGATGTTGTAGTTGTTGTAGTTGATTCTTTTAAATAGTTATCATATTCATTTTTTATGGTTTTATCTTTGATTTTAATGTTATATTTTTCTCTTAGATTAGCCATTGCCTTAGCACTAATTGTAGAATCATTGTTTTTTTTCTCATCAATTAATTTTTCTATAATAGTTTCTTTTGATTTTTTATAACTTGGTTTTTTCTTTTCTCCGGTTTTCATAATTATATGATAACCATAAGTTGTTTTAACTGGTTCAAGTGTATATTCATTAATATTTAGTTTATATGCTGCCTTTTCAAATTCTTCAACCATATCACCAGTATTAAAGTATCCTAAATCTCCACCATTTTCTTTAGAACCAGTATCAGTAGAATACTTTTTTGCAAGCTCACTAAAGTCTTCACCTTTTTTTAATTTTTCAATTATTTTTAAAGCCTTTTCTTTAGCTTCCTTTTCTTTTTCTTCTTTTTCTTTATCTGTAGCATTATCATCATAGTCAAAAGATATTAGTATATGTTTAGCAGAAATATCTCCATGAATATTATTTTCATAGTAATCTTTCATCTCTTTTTCGGTTAAATTATCTTTAATATAAGCTTCTGTAACAAGGGTTAATTTACTATTTTTAATTAGTAAGTTTTTTAACTCTTTGCTACTATTTAAACCATTATATTGTAGAAACTGTGTATAACTATCTCCGTAAGTAGTTTTGTAGTTTTCTATTGTTTTATTCGCAGATTCTTTCATTTCATCTGTTGTTTTATATTCCTTATTTAAGATATAATCATCTATTAAATTGATTGCAACAGATTGACCACTTTGCTTTTTAAGAGCATCATATAAATCATCTGCAGTAATTGTTTTTCCATCAACCTTAATTACTATATCGTTTCCTTCTTTAGTTTTAGTATTTTTAGTAGATACTCCTATTAAAATTAGTAGTAATATTGCAATTATAATAACTCCACCAATTACTACTTGTTCTAATGTAAGATTATTAAACCAAGTTTTAAAATTACTATTTTTCTTTTCTCTTTTTACTTTATAAGTATCAATTTTTTCTACCTCTTTTTCTCTTTCTTTTAGCACGTTTTGTGCCTTACTTGCTTTTTTAGTCTTAGCTCCATTATTTTTATTTTGAGCTTTTTGGCTTTTATTATTGTTTTTAACAGTGCTTTTTTTAATTTCTTTTTTTTCTGTTTTCTTTTTTTCAGCCATTTTATTTATCCTCCTATCAAATATACTTATATATCATAACAAATTATAGTGATTCGTGCAACTTTTTTAATAAACATAATCACACATTTAAGCTAATTACCATAAAATACTTTGAAAAGACAAAAAGGAGGAATGAATTATGGGAAACAATTATGCATCTGGCGCTGGAATTATATTAGTATTATTCATTTTATTAGTAATCATAATAGGTGCTTACGTTTAATATAAAAAAGGAGGTTTAAACTATGGCATGTTGCGGAACAACAACTACAACTAGCTCTTGTAATCCTTGTGGTGCAAGAAAAGGAAGTGGATTTTTATTAGTAATAGTACTTTATATCCTACTTGCTATAATAGTTGGCTCGTTTGTATGCTAAAGGAAGCAAAATTTTGCTTCTTTTTTTCTTTTATTGTTAAAAATAATAAAATAGTATAAAATAAAAATATAAGGCATAAAGGTGATTTTAATGTTAACAATTAAGATTAAAAATAAAAAAATAAAGTTATTGAATTGGATAATATTTTTATTTTTTATAGTTTTGATTTTATATGTAATTTTTTCTTTAATTTTTCTTTTACCCATATTTAAAAAAAGTTATGAAGACAAAATAAAGAAAGAAAACTATTCTATAACTTCAAGAACATTATTTTCTAATGAATTATTTAATTGTAATGTTACCCAAGAATTTGAATTGAACTCTAAAAACAAAGAAATTTTAAATTATTTAAAGGAATTAATGCAAAAAGATGGCTTTAAAATTAAGAAAGGTAATAAATTGATTGCAAGAACGAAAAGTTTAGGTTCTTGTAAAAGCAAAAAAAAAGAATATGAAAAATTTCATAAAAAAGGATATGTAATTTATAAGTTAAATGGAAATTCTAAAGTAAAAGTAAATTATGGTGATAATTATGAAGATGAATACGTCACTTTCAAAGTAAATAATAAAGAGGTAAAAGATGTAGTTATAAGTTCTAATTTAAATATTAAAAAGCCTGGTAATTATATCATAGCTTATAAATTAAAACTTTCTTCTTTTAACTATTATTTGTTTAGGGTTGTAAGTGTTATAGATAATTTAAAACCGACGATTAATCTCTTAGGAGAAGATAAAGTAATTCTCGATTTTAATCAAGCTTATAAAGAACCGGGCTTTACTGTAACTGATAATTATGATGGCGATATAACAAATAAAGTAATTGTAAAAAATAATGTCAATATTAAAAAACCTGGTACTTATAAAGTAAGTTATAAGGTAAGTGATTCAAATGGTAATTTTGAAAAAAAAGAAAGAGTAGTAATTGTCAAAGAAAAAACTGATAGTGTAGTAAAAGAAACTCCTAAAATAGAAGTTATTGATGGAATTACCTATGTTAATGGAATTTTATTAGTTAATAAAACATATCATCTTCCAAGCAATTATGATCCTAAAGTAAATAAAGAAGCCTTAGAAGCCTTAAAAGAAATGCAGGCCGATTGTCAAGCAATTGGACTTAATATTCCCTTGGTATCTGGATACCGTTCTTTTGAAACTCAAAAAAAACTTTATGGTAACTATGTTAAAAGAGATGGAGAAAAAATAGCTAATACATATTCGGCAAAACCTGGCGAGTCTGAGCATCAAACAGGCCTTTCTTTTGATGTTGGCAAAGTAGATAGCTCTTTTGCTAATACAAAAGAAGCTAAATGGATAGATGAAAATGCTTATTTATATGGTTTTATAGTGAGATATCCAAAAAATAAAACGAACATTACAGGTTATATATATGAACCTTGGCATATAAGATATTTAGGTAAAAAAACTGCTAAAATGGTATATGAAAGTAAGCTAACATTAGAAGAATACTTGGGAGTAGATTAGTAAAGAATAAAAAAGAGATTTAAAAATCTTACGTTTTAATTCTCTTTTATTATTCTATATATATCTTTAGGGTTACTAATGTTTTCTTTGTATTTAATTAGCTCAATACTTTTTTTGTCAGAGTAACATGGTTTTATATGTAAATGATAATGTTTTACCTCCTGAATACTACCATTGTTCTGTTGCAAACAAAATCCATCACAACCTAGTTTTTCCTTTAATAAATCCATTATTTTTTTAGCAGTTTCGTATATGTGAAGTAAAGTATCGCTTGGTATATCATATATATCTTTATAATGCCTTTTAGGTATGATTAAGGTATGACCATCACTATCTGGATTAATGTCTAAATAAGCAAGACAAATATCATCTTCATATATCTTCATACTTTGAATATCTCCATTAACTATTTTACAAAATATACAATCTTTCATAATTTCACCTCTACTTATATTTTATCATATCTTTTATAAATATTAAATGTAAATCATATTTTTAGTATAGTTATATCAATAAAAAAATATTGTAAGAAAATTAAGTAAAATATATATAAATACATATTTTTTGTTTGTATATATGTAAAAATGTTTAAAAAAGTGATAAAATATAAAGGCAGGAGTTGATTTTATGTTAGAAATAAAAGATTTAACTGTTAAAGTTGAAAATAAGATAGTATTAAATAAATTTAACTTAACTATAAATGATGGGGAGGTTCATGTTATAATGGGGCCTAATGGAGTTGGTAAATCAACCCTTACTAAGGTTATTATGGCAGATCCCAATTATACAATAATAAACGGTGATATTTTATATAATAAGAAAAGCATACTTAAACTCAAAACTGATGAAAGAGCGAAATTAGGTATTTTTCTAGCAATGCAAAATCCCCCTTCTATAGATGGTGTTACTAATTCTGATTTTTTAAGAACGGCTCTTTCTAGTAAGAATAATGAAAACGTTAATTTATATTCTTTTATAAAAAAAATTGATAAGTCTTTAGAAAACCTAAAAATGCCAAATGAAATGGCTCATAGAAGTGTTAATAAGGGTTTTTCAGGTGGTGAAAGAAAGAAAAACGAAATACTTCAAATGCTTATGTTAGAACCTAATTTTATAATGCTTGACGAGATAGATTCTGGAGTAGATGTTGATGCTTTAAAAGTAGTTTCAGATAACATTAATTGGTATAAAAAAGAACATATAAATTCATCTTATTTAATTATTACGCATTATACCCATTTACTAAAATATATTAAACCAACTTTTGTTCATGTTGTAAAAGATGGACGTATTATTAAAACAGGTGATTATAAGTTGGCTTGTGAAATAGAAAATAATGGATTTAACTTTGAAAAAGTAGTGATAGAAGCATTTAATGGAAGTGAAGCAAGTGAATAGGATAGTAGTAGGAAGCGGTAGTAATATAGAAAAAAAGCAAGGAAATAAAATAATAATTAATTTATCTAGTGATGTTAACTTATTAATAAATGATGCTTTTTATGCTGAATATGAAATAAACGTGTATAATGCTAATTCGAATATACTCATATTAAAAGATGCTAAAGATGATAGTAAATACATTATAAATGTAAATAAAGGTAGTGTTTCATTCAATAACTTTTCTTTCTCTTCAAAAGATACATATATATTAGCAAATTTAAATTCAGAACATTCACGTATTGATATTTATAATTCTACTATTGCTTTTAATAAAGTTAAATATGATATTTTAGTTAATCATAATAATAGTAAAACAATAAGTAATGTTTATAATAACGGAATAACAAAGGGAAATGGTACAATAATATACAATGTAACTAGTTATGCTCCTTCTAATATAAAGGAAGGTGTTATTAATCAGGATAGTAAAATATATACTTTAAATGAGATAAATGAAAATAGAATTAATCCTATTTTATTAATAGATTCGTTTGATGTGGAGGCTCGCCATGCTGCATTTATTGGTAATTATAAAGAAGATGCTTTGTTTTATTTGATGAGTCGTGGCCTTAATAGAAATGAAGCTTCAAATCTTTTGATAAATGGTTCTTTAATAGGAATACTTGATATATGTTTTGATGAAAAAGAGAAACTAAAGAAAAAACTAAATAATTGATATGGAGGTGATTGATATGGATTATAAAAAAGATTTTCCGATTTTAAATACTGGTATCATTTATTTTGATAATGCTGCAACTACTTTAAAACCACAAAGTGTAATAGATGAGGTAAATAGCTATTATACAAATTATAGTGCCAACGCACATCGCGGTGATTATAAAATAAGTCAAATAGTAGATGATAAGCTTAATTTAGCAAGACAAAAAGTTAAAGAGTTTATAAATGCAGATGAAAAAGAAGAAATAGTATTTACATCAGGTGCAACTGAAAGTTTAAATGTTATAATAAAGGGTTTTTTAAAGAATTACTTAAAAGCGCAAGATGAGATATTAACTACAAAGGCAGAACATGCATCTTTAGTTTTACCGCTTTTTAGTATTGTTAAACAAAATGGTGCGGTAATTAAATACATAGATTTAGATGCTAATTTAAAAGTTACCTTAGACAATATAAAAAAAGGAATTACTAAAAAAACTAAGGCTATCGTAATATCTCATGTAACAAATGTTTTGGGCGATATAAGGCCAATTAAGGAAATATGCAAATATGCACATAAATTAGGCATAATCGTAGTAGTAGATGGATCTCAAAGTGTACCACACGAAAAAGTAGATGTTAAAGATTTAGATGTAGACTTTTTAGCATTTTCAGCGCATAAAATGCTAGGTCCGACGGGTGTAGGTGTTTTGTATGGTAAGGAAAAATTTTTAAAACAAGTAATGCCTTTAATAGAAGGGGGAGGAATGAATGCGTTTTTTGATAGTTTGGGTAATGTTGAATATAAAGAATTACCAGAAAAACTAGAAGCTGGAACGCAAAATTTATCAGGTATTTTGGGTTTTTCTAAGGCGATAGATTATATTAATAGTATAGGTATTGATAATATAAAAAAACGAGAAATAGAATTAAAAAAGTATATGGTAGATAAGTTATCTAACTTAAAAAACGTAATTATATATAATAAAGATGTAGAAAATGGAATTGTGACATTTAACGTAAAAGACGTTTTTGCTCAGGATGTAGCAGCTTATTTAGATAAAAATAATATTTGTGTTAGAGTTGGAAATCATTGTGCCAAAATATTGTCTGAGGTTCTAGGAGTTAAAAATACTTGTAGAATAAGTCTATATTTTTATAACACTAAAGAGGAAATAGATAAGTTAGTAGAGTTATTAGATAACGATAATATATTATACGAATCATTATAGGAGAATGCATTATGGATGAACATTTAAAAAGAAGTATCATGATAGAACATTATCAGCATCCTTTAAATAAAGGATTAGATAATACGGATGATTATATCAAAGTTAATATGAATAGTAAAACTTGCATTGATAATTTAGATTTTGCTTGTAAATTTAAAGATGATGTCATAGAAGACATTAAGTTTGATGGTGAAGCTTGTGCTATATCAACATCCGCGGCATCCATCATGAGTGAACTTCTAAAGGGTAAGACAAAAAAAGAAGCTCTTAAGATAATAGAAAATTATGAAAACATGATAGATGAAAAAGAATATGACAAAAATATTTTGAACGAGGCCAATTGTTATGACGAAATATATAAACAACCAAACAGAAAAAAGTGTGCTTTGTTACCATATTATGGTATAAAAAAAATAATAGAAGAAGATAAGGAGAAATAATCGAATGAAAAAAGAATTATTTGATACTAGAAAGTTATTCTTTGCAAGTTTATCTAAGTTAACGGAACACGATCTATTAAGTAATAAACTTCCAAATTATAAACTAAGATGTACTCATCAGGGCTATATAGTTGGAGAATTATACAGTTTAGACGATGATATACTTAATTTTTTAGATGTAATAGAAGATGATTCTTATTCTTATTTATATTTTAAAACGGTAAGCGATGCTATGGAAACTTTAAATGATGACAGTTTATTTGTAATTAATGCTAATCCTTTAACCGATATTGGTATAAAAAATAAGTTTATAACTAAAGATGACTTAAAAAATGAGCTTACAAAAACAGGATTATATTTTAATTTTATGGATGATTGCTTAGTTGATAATGTAAAAAAAATAAGAAGGTAATATGAAAGGTCGGTAAAAAAGATGATAGAATTTGGTAAAGGTTTAGATGAAGAAAAAATTAAGATGATATCAAGCTTAAAAAAAGAACCAGATTGGATGCTTTCTTATCGCCTTGATTCTTATAGAAAATTTAAAGATTTCAAAGAGCCTTCGTTTGGGCCTGAAATAAAATTAGATTTAGATGATATTAGGTATTATAAGTCAACTAATACTTCTGTAGCTAATAGTTGGGATAATGTAGATGATAATTTAAGAAAGACTTTTTCGTCTATTGGCATAGAAAAAGCTGAAAAAAATTATTTAGCAGGTGTTCATGTTCAGTATGAAAGTGAAGCACTATATCATAATATGCTTAATGAATTAAAAGAAAAAAATATTATTTTTTTAGATACAGATACGGCTTTAAAGAAATATCCTGATTTATTTAAGAAATATTTTGGCACGTTAGTTAAAAATGATGACAATAAGTATGCGTCATTAAACTCGGCTGTGTGGTCTGGTGGAACGTTTATATATGTTCCTCCTAATACCAAGTTAGATAGACCACTTCAAAGTTATTTTAGGATAGATTCTAAAGATATGGGTCAATTTGAAAGAACGTTAATCATAGTAGATGAGGGTAGTGATTTACATTATATAGAAGGTTGCACTGCACCTACTTATTCGTCATCATCCCTACATGCTGCGGTAGTTGAAATATTTGTTGCAAAAAACGCTAAGTGTCGTTATACAACAATTCAAAATTGGGCTAATAACGTGTATAATTTAGTTACTAAAAGATCTTTAGTAGAAGAAAATGGCACTATGGAATGGATAGATGGTAATATAGGATCAAAAGTTACGATGAAATATCCAGCTTGCATACTTAAAGGAGATTATTCAAAAGGAATCTGTACGACAATAGCACTTGCAGATAATGGACAAATCCAGGATACTGGTGCAAAGATGATACACATAGGTAAACATACTAAAAGTAATATCTTATCTAAATCGATAGCAAGAAGTGGTGGAAATGCATCTTATAGAGGTTTAGTTAAAATAACAAAAGATGCTAAGTATTCATCAGCAAACATTAAATGTGATACAATACTTTTAGATAAAATTTCAAAAAGTGATACGTTTCCAACAAATATTTGCGAAAATAAAACAAGTTCATTAGAACATGAGGCTACCGTTTCCAAAATAGATCCTAAAGAATTATTTTATTTAATGACGAAAGGGTTAGATGAAAATAAAGCAACAGAACTTCTTATCATGGGATTTATAGATGCTTTTAGAGAGGAATTACCTCTTGAGTATGCGGTTGAATTAAATCAATTACTTAAAGGAGAAAAGATAAAGGAATGCAAAAGATAATGCATTTCTTTTTATTACTAAAAAATTGTCGTAAATTATATAAAAAAATACTAAAGAAGAATTTTTTTTAAAAAAGTTATACAAAAAAAGATATTTACCTTTAAAGGAATATTAATTTTTGTTAAAAATAACAATAAAAAATTAAAAAAACATTGTTTTGATAATGTTTTTTCTTTCGTGTAAATTTATTAGTGAAAGGAGAGATATTATGGTAAATCAATTGATTGTTATTGGTAGATTGGTTAAAGATCCAGAGCTAAGAAAAACGGAAAATGGTAGAAATGTTACTAATATTACACTAGCCGTTCCAAGAAGTTATAAAAATATTAATGGTGAATATGAAACTGATTTTATCGATTGTACTTTATGGAGTACGGTTGCTGAAACAACAACAGAATATTGTCATAAAGGTGATTTGCTTGGGGTAAAAGGAAGACTTCAAATGAGAACAATTGAAAAAGAAGATGAAAAGCCAAAGCAAAATCTAGAAGTAGTAGCAGAAAAAGTAACATTTTTATCAAGTAGTAGAAGTCATGATGCAAACTTAAAAAAAGATGTATAAATTGTAATTAAAGACATATTTTTTATTAGAGGTGTTTAAATGAAAAAAATATGTCTTTTTATATTTTCTCTTTTTATTTTTATTCCATTTGTTTCGGCTTTAGAAGGTGACGTTAATGTTACTAATGAAAATCCTAATTGTACTACAAAAGATTGCTACAAAACTAATAAGGAACAAGAAGATGATTTAATAACTGACTTAAAAAGTGCAATATTAATAGAAGAAGATTCAGGTAAAATTTTATATGAAAAAAACGCACACGATAGATATGCACCAGCTTCCATGACAAAAATAATGAGCATGATCCTTATTATGGAAGAAATTGAAAAAGGAAAATTAAAATGGAATGATACCTTAGTTGCTAGTGAAAATGCAGCATCTATGGGAGGTTCTCAAATATTTTTAAAAGCAAATGAAAAAATGAGTGTTAAAGACTTATTTAAGGCAGTTGCTATAGGTTCTGCTAATGACGCAACTGTTGTATTTGCGGAAAAGATAGGTGGTACTGAAAAAAGATTTGTAGATAAAATGAATGAAAAAGTTAAAAGTTTAGGTCTTAAAGATACTAATTTTAAAAATGCAACGGGTCTTGATGAAGCTAATCATTACTCATCAGCATACGATATGGCGTTTATGGCAAGGGAACTTATAAAACATGAAAAGATATTTGATTTTACTACTATATATGAAGATTATTTAAGGCAGGATACCGACAATAAATTTTGGCTTGTTAATACAAATAAGCTTATAAAAACTTATGAAGGAGCAGATGGACTTAA